>CHCFD05601__coassemble_470_pt1 | contig 28479 bp, 24 predicted proteins | sample CHCFD05601__metabat2_high_PE_006 | metagenome-assembled genome bin CHCFD05601
GGATTTCCAGCGTGTACTTTAATTCCCACTGGGCCATGAAGTTGGTGTACCAGTTGTTGTCGACGTTGTTTTCGTACTCGTCGGCCCCGGTAACCCCGTGAATCATGTACTGGCCGTTCCGCTTGGAGAAGTGGACCCGGTCAGCCCAGAAGCGGGCAATTTCAACGAGGACCTTGCTTCCTTCGTTCAGGACGTAGCTCTCGTCACCAGTCATCTTCGTGTAGTTGTAGATGGCGTAGGCAATGTCGCTGTTCCGGTGGATTTCTTCAAACGTGATTTCCCACTCGTTGTGGCACTCGATCCCGTTGAACGTCACCATTGGGTAAAGCGCACCCTTTAAGCCCTGTTCCTGGGCATTGTGGTATGCCCCGTCAAGCTGGTTGTACCGGTACATTAACAGGTTCCGCGGCACTTCCTTCTTGGATGTTCCCAGGTAAACCGGGAGGCAGAAGGCTTCGGTGTCCCAGTAGGTGGCGCCACCGTACTTCTCGCCGGTGAAGCCCTTTGGCCCGATGTTTAACCGCGCATCGTTCCCGTAGTAGGTTGAGAACAGCTGGAAGAGGTTAAACCGAATCCCCTGCTGGGCCGCATCGTCGCCGTCAATCGTAATATCGGACTTCTCCCACCGAGCAGCCCACTCATCCTCCTGCGCCTTTACCAGGTCAGCATATGAGCTTTCCTGCGCCTTGCTTAACAGCTTGTCAGCGGCGGCATCGAGGGCTTCGCGCGTGTCGTAGTCCCGGGATGTTACCACAACAACCCGCTTTTCAAACGTTGCCGGACTGTTCGGCGTTAACGTGCCGCTAAAGCGGTTAGCCACGTGCTTGTCCGTTTCTTCGGCTTGGGCAGGCTGAAGGTCCGTCACGTGCGTCATTGCCATTTCAGTGGTGAACTGCGGCGTGCCGAAGTTGTTTGGCGCCGTTTCCCCAACCAGTTTGCCGTGGTCAGAGGCAACCTGCTTGTCCAATACCGTCCAGAACTGCTCACCGTAGTTGGAATCTTCGTTGTAAACGTCGGCGTTGATAAAGGACGTTACCTCAACCTGAACGTCGTCATCACTGAGGTTGGTGAACGTCAGCTTGTTAGCGTACAGTTCCTTGAAGGCGACACTGACAAACCGTTCGGACTCAACCTTGATCCGGTGACCGTTCTTTTCAACGACAAATGACCGGTCAAGCACCCCACGCTTCATGTCAAGGCACAGTTCAAAATCACTAAACTTATCCTTGGCAAGGTCAATGGACTCGCCGTCAATCTTGATGTCAACGCTGACAAAGTCGATGGCGTTCGGCACCTTCCCGAAGTACTTCGGGTAACCGTTTTTCCACCAACCAACCCGCGTCTTGTCCGGGTACCATACCCCACCGAGGTAGATCCCCTGGTGAGTATCGCCGGAGTACTGTTCTTCAAACATGCCCCGCATTCCCATGTATTCGTTTCCGATACTGGTCATGCTTTCCTGGAGCCGCTTGTCTTCTGGATTAAATTCGTGGGTAACAACCTTCCACGGATCAATTTCAAAAATTCGTTTCATGTGATTCGTCCCTCCTGTAAGTTCAGAGTAACCGATTTCATCAACGCTTTATATTATATATGCAATCGGTTGCATTGACAAGATGATAATCTTATTCCACATCAACTATTTGGAATGCCATCCGCATCGTTTTGTGTTCACCAGCCCGCAGCCGAATTTCACCAAACTCTGGATGATGAAGTGCATCCGGAAGGGTCTGGGGTTCCGTCGCCAGCGAATTATAAACCCCCGCTGCGTCGTGATCCCCGTTCTTTGGATCAGCGGTAAAGACAATCAGCCCGTTCCGGTCACTGAAAACCCGCACCTTTAAGTTCCGCTGATGTTCCGTTATCTCGGCAACCGGCGTGGTCATGCTCGGCTCGACGTTAAACCCATCATCATATCCTTGCTGTCCCTGCTCCTGTCGAAGGTTTTGCACTGCCTCACTAAGCGAACGCGTCGTAGTAAAGTCAAATGCGCCACTAACTGGTTCTAATTCACCGGTTGGTAACTTGGCACCGTCCACCACCATATGACGCAGGGCATTCAACCGAAGCTCGGTATCCTGAAGATTTTCCGGCAATTGCCAGTAAATATGAAGGGTCGGATCATAGACCGTTTCATCCTGGGCCGTTACGTCATACGTTAAGGTTAACCGGTCATCATCAGTCAGTAGATAATTAATGCTGACAACGGCGTTCCCCGGGAATCCATCCGTAGTTGCCTTCATCCGTAGCGTTAACGTCACTTCATTGTCCGCCGTCTGGTACCCTTCAAAAAGCTGGGTACTCGTCCCATGGTCACCGCCATGTAATGTATTAGGGCCTTCATTAGTTGGAACGTTGACCGTCTGGCCATTAAGCATAAACTGCCCGTCCTTAATCCGACCGGCAACCCGCCCAATTTGCTTGCAAATCTGGTACGGGTTTTTAACGTAGTCCTCAACGGAATCAAAGTTAACTACCATGTTCTCACGGTGACCGTTACGAACCACTGAAAACTCCTGTACAATTCCACCCAGGGTTAGGACCGCAACCCGCGTTTCCTTCGCATTCGTCAGCACAAACCGTTCAACCGCTTTGCCATTATATGTGCCCCATTTCATCATTAAATTCCTCCTTAGTATCGAAAAAGGGAATTTCCGAAAATAATCCGGCAATTCCCTCTCTCACCATTAAATTAACAACCTTATCCTGCTTATTCTTCAGGAGCGGCCTCTGCACTAGTTTCCTTAATCGTGTAAACCGCAACTGCCCCAAGCAGCATAACTACCCCAGACAGTAAGAACATCGTTGCCTGGTTGTGACCCAGCATCGGGAACAGGATGAAACTAGCCAGCGAAGCAATAATCTGCGGCAAGCAAATTGAACCGTTGAACAGCCCCAGGTACGTTCCCATGTGCTTTCCTGATAATGCGTTCGTCACGATGGTCAGCGGGTACGTGTTCATGGCAGCCCATGCAACCCCGGCTAACGTGTATGAAACAATCAGGAGCATCTTTGAATGGATAAAGAAGACTGATGCAAATCCAATTGCTCCAAGGACTAAACTACCCGCGTAACCAATCCGGTGCCATGTGTTTGGTAACTTAGCCAGAACATATGACCAAACAACAGCGGCAATTGACTGAACAGCAGCTAAAATCCCGTACCAGTTACCAGCAGCCTGGAACCCTTGTGATGAAACAACGGTCGTGTGCCAAACGTTCAGCGCAATGGCCCCGTTGGAGTAAGTCCACAGGTACTGGAATGCAAACCAGCAGAAGAACTGAACAAGCGTAACCGTCCAGAATGCCTTTGGTGCCTTCAGCAAGAGGGTGAACATCCCGACCTTGTCCTTGTTGTCTTCCTCACTGATCTGGTGGTACTGAGCGTATGTCTTCGGGTCGTATTCGTGTACCCGCATTACCGTAAAGAGACTTGTAATAATTAAGATTGCAGCTCCAATGTAGAATGAAAGCTTAACGGACATTGGAACAACACCCTTAGCTGCGGTGTTGTGCACCCCTAACCACGTTAATACGAACGGGAAGATGGCGGCTAACACAGCCCCCGTGTTTGATAAGAAACTCTGGATCCCGTAAGCGTAACTCTTCTGCTTGTCGTTGACCATGTCCCCAATCATCATCTTGAACGGTTGCATCGCAACGTTTGATGATAAGTCCATGAACGCCACGGTAACGGCAGCAAAAATCATTGCGGCCATCGAAGCGTATCCTAGGCCAAGACTCCCAGAGTTTGGAAGCAGGCACATAACAATAACGGCAACGATCGCCCCTAATAACAGGTACGGTAACCGCCGCCCACCAAGCTTTGGTGCCCAGGTCCGGTCAGAAAAGTACCCAACTAACGGCTGAACAATTAGCCCAGCCAACGGTGGGAGAATAAAGAACCATCCCAAGTTATTTGGGTTCGCCCCGATGGTCTGGAAAATCCGGCTCATCTGCGAACTTTGTAACGTGAAGGCCATTTGGACCCCCAGGAACCCGAAGTTAATCATCCAAATTGTACTTGGATTAAGGTTCGGGAGTCCTGCCTTCTTCTGTCCATTATTCATGAAAGCATCCTCCTTTAAAATCAAAAACCAATATAATTGCAAAACGCTTACAGACATAGTATAAGCGCTTTCTAAAATTTACGCAACCGGTTGCACACACTTTTTACGCATTATTCTTCCTTTTTCTAACAAGCCCTGCTTATATAAATTACAACCGGTTGCGCAAACCGCACAAAAAACGGGCCACCCGGCATTCTGCCAAATGGTCCGTTCCCCTCAGATTAACCTAGCCCCGCGATGAGTTCCGCTCCACAATCTTATGCGGAACCACCACCATCGAGCTGTTTAAGCCTAATTTTTGTTTTTCCTTTTCCGGACTGTCCATAACCAGAACGGCCGCTTCGTTGCCGAGGAACCGCGGGAAAATCTCAACAGACGTCATCGTCGGGTTGGCCGTTTCCGCAAAGACGGAGTTGTTAAACCCAATCATCCCGTATTCCCGGGTATCCCGCCGCAACGACTTCAGCATGTTTTGGACGTGCAATCCCGTAATATCATCACACACCACAAACGCGTCGATCTGCGGGTTCCGGTTGAGAAAATGCGCAAACGTTGTCTGGTCGTGGAAACGGTCCGCCCCGTTTGAGAGTTGAACCGCAACCGGCTCGCACCCTGCTGCCCGCATCGCCCGCTGGTAGCCAAGATAGCGGTCGTTTTGCACAAACTCCTGTAAGTTAGTTGAAACGTAGGCGAGGTGCCGGTACCCCTTCCGCATTAGAAACGCCGTTGCATCACTTCCGGCCGTAATGTTGTCGTTATTGACGTACATCACGTGGTCGTGACCCTGTGGCGGCGTTCCAATCACGACGTACCGCACGCCCGGTTGCGCACTCACGTAGTCCCGCACCGGGTCATCCGCCTTGGAGTACGCAAAGATAAACTTTGTGATGCTCCCCTGCTTAATCATGATTTCAATGTTATGAATCAGTTCATCGACGGTTGGCGCCGTCGCCACGGACACTAAGTACGACCGGGCGCTGCAAAACGCCTCGATCCCCTGAATCACCTGCACGAAGAACGGGTCGTTCCCAACCGAGATTTCACGGGGCGGGAAAATCACCCCGACAATGTTTGCCTCACGGTTTGCCAGGTTCTGGGCCGCAAAGTTGGGCGAGTAGTCCAGTTCCTTCATCGCCGCCCAAATTTTCTCCTTTGTTGCCGCACTGATTAAACTACTGTTATGCAAGGCCCGGGAGGCAGTCGATGGCGACACTCCCGCTAACCGCGCAACATCCTTAATGGTTGCCATTTGCTGTCCCCCCAACTAAACGTCTTGTCCTATTCTAGCATACTAGCAGGTTACTTCCGCTTCCCTGAAAAACGGCGGTGCCGGCGGTAGGCCCATCCCGCAAGATAACTCCATGCCAGAAGTGAAATCAGTAATCCCACGTTAAGCAGTGGCGGCCAGAACGATAGTACGAGGTGGTGTTTCCCCGGCGCAACCCTTAAGGCGGCAAACGTACCGAGTGCCTCGTAAACCGGAACCCGTTTTCCATCAACATAGGCCCGCCAGCCCTTGTTATACGGAATTGTGGTCATGATGACTGATTTACGGGCAGTCGTCGTGATTGTCCCCCGCAGGTGGAGCCCCTTCACCGTCGCATCCTGAAGACCGTTTTGCTGAAGTCCCTGAAGCCGCCGTTCCGCCCTTTTCACGTTAAGTCGGTAAACCTGCACGGAGTCTAGCGGAACGTTTTGATTCCCCTGCGGTTGAATCGAAACAACCACCTTGTGGCCTTTCTGGTTGGCCCCCACACACTGCAGGAGTGGTTCCGTTAAGTTCCCCACCGCCGGGATTTGAACGCCATTAATAAAAACAGTCGCTGTTCCTAACAGGTTACTTCCCAGCTGGACGTAGTACGGATCATTCGTCTTCAAGTGGAGCGTAATGTTGTACGCTGCCCCGCCATTGCTGTTATCCCCGTCAGGTGTAAGGAGCCCGTTTTTACCGTCCTCCAACAAACTCTGCTGGGGAACACCGGTGTAATGAACGGGGGTGAATAACCCATCAGCCGGCTTGCTATCTAACCGTTGCATCACCGCTTCGATGTTCGTTGTTGCCGTCGCCTGGTTCGGGTTAAACGGCTGCATGATTTGCTGGTTGGCGGCAAAGGCCAGCGGAAGCACGTATGGGTTCTCAAACCGCTCAACGTCCCCCATCTTCTTAACCCGGTGGTACTCAGCAAAATCAGGGCGGTAACTAACCGCCGGAATCTTCTGGGTTGTCAGGTTATGGAACTGGTGCGCCGGTGCCAGGTAGTACTTAACGCCCAAGAAAGAATCCGTCAAAACGTTCCCCTCCTGGTACACCACCTTCCCGGTGTAGGTCGGCTGTCCCAGGTCATTCATAAAACTGGTAACGGCCGCCCGCTGTGTCGAGCTAAAATCTGAGACCGTTTTGTATCCGAACTGGAAGCTGTTATTTTCCGAATTATCATCAAAGGTGCTCTCCATCCGGTATGGCTGGGAACTATTGGCGTAAAATGCGCTATTCTTCCCCATCAAGCGCACAAACCGCTGGTACGTCTTCACTGGTTCCCACCCAAAAAAGTTGAGGGTCATATAAGCATTTGTCCCCACCTGGGCAATGGTCACGAGGAGCAAAACCCCCAGCAGATACTTCCGCTGGGCCGGGACAACGACCTGCGTTAACAGAATTACCAGCAACGTTCCCGCAACAAAGAACGCCGTCGTCATCATCTTTGGTTTACTCAGGAAGTCAAAGTACCGCAGGTTTGACCACACTATTCCGATCATAACAATGACGACCCCGAACCCGGCGCCAACCTGCCACCACCGAATATCGCGGGCAAACATCAGCGCCCGCACCGCCAAAAAGAGCATCCAAAAGCTGATTAGGTAACTGAACCGGTACGGATAAAAGACCGGCGACTGAAACATGTGCCACGTTAGGTTTAACGGGGCGTAGCACGCCGAAAGAAGCATGAATCCCAGAATTACCCCGGAAATAATCCGCTCCCGAAGAGGAACCTGCTTCATTAGGAAATACACCACTACAAAAACCAGCAGCAAGGTGGGGATAAAGACGTTCGGGAGCCCCATTTGCACCTGCTGGTCATTTAACGCCCCCATCATGAACTTCCCCATCATGTGCCACGGATGGTAGTCAAAGTTAAACGGTAACTGGGTGGCCATAAACTGCCCCTTACTCTGGGCAATATCCGCCTGAGCCGGCAATAGCAGGAAAGCCGTTAACGCTCCGCCCAGCAGACCACCACCGATATACCGGAGCACTGCCTGCCCTAATTCCCGCCAGTTAACCCGCCGTTGGATTGCTAACCAGCAGAAATATAGGGCGGAAAACAGGACAACCATGTATCCCATATAAAAGTTCACGAAGAACAGCGCCGCCAATGCCAGGGAAAACGGAAGCACCTTCTGGTCATCGAAGATTCGTTCCAAGCCCCACATAACGAACGGCAAGACAATTAACACGTCAATCCACATCAGGTTTAACTCGTTGGCAAGTGTCCACCCCATCAGTGCATAACCGAGCACCACTAATAACCGCCACGGCGCAGCAACCGGGTGCTGCCGGTCAAGCCACGCCCCTAACGCCATGGCCGCACACCCCTGCTTCAACAGGGTAACAACCATAATCCCAAGCGGTAAAAGGCGGTTACTAAAGAGCAGAAGAACCAGGTTAAACGGGCTTAAAAGGTAGTACGCCCACATTCCCACTGTTTCTCCGCCCAGTCCCTTCCCAAAAAAGTAGAGTAACTGGGTCGGGTGCAAAAACGTTGTCCGGAAAAACGCGTAAAACTTAACGTACTGCTCCTGCATGTCGTACGTTAACAACGTATTTGGGCCAAACGGCGTCATCCGTAGCGCAACCATGCACACCAACATTACAACTACCGGCAGAATAAAATCGGCAATCCGTGACCGGTGCCGTTTTACGTACTGCGTCATCTTCTCCTTCATAGTTTCCTCACCGTCAATTTCATATTTTTAAGTGCGAAAAATCACAGTCACAGTTAAGTATAGTGCATTTTTCGCCCCAAAATGTGACGAAATTATGATTTTAACCACCAAAAAACACCCCCACTTGCCGGGAGTGCTCCGCCGTTATTACTACTTTACCCGCTCGTACCGGTTAACCACCGCCTGCTTATTCCCCGAGTACCCGAACCGGGCAAGGGGATTGTCACTGGCGTTCGCCCACGTGACGTAGGCCTCCTCGTTTTCCCATTCGTTAATCATCAGGTACTGGTAGTCATGGTCGTCCTGTTCAAGCACTGCGGTTGCTTGTAACCCAACCGGCCGCTTATCCGGATCATCCCACGTTGTCACCAACGAATCGAACACCTTCCGCTCATCGTTATCCAACGTCAGGTACCGGAATTCGATGTACCCCTGCCAATCCTTAAAATTGAGGGTGCGTAAAACCTGAAAATGAAGGTCCGTCGCAAAGACACTGTCCTTCCCGGACTGGTCAACCAGCGCGTACTTAGCGTGGTCGTCCGCCTCCCGCAACATGACCAGGTTCCGGTCCGGGTGCGCCGCCCGAATGTCCGCTAAAGTTTGTTTCGGTCCCAGCGCAATATTAAGCTTCCGTAGTATCATTCTAACCGCTTCCTTTGCTTTATTCGTCCTCATTATAACATTAATTCAAAAAAACGTTTCCACTATTCGGAAAGACGGCTACTTATGGTAGGGGGCTCCCGCATTAATCATAAACGCCCGGTAGACCTGCTCCGCTAAGACCAGCCGCATCAGCTGGTGCGGGAGGGTAAACCGGCCAAACGAGATGGCCATGTCCGCCCGTTTCATCACTGCGGGGCTTAACCCCAGCGATCCCCCAATCACAAAGGTAATATCGCTGTGGCCGTACGTTGTCAGGTCAGCTAGCTCACGGGCAAATTCGGGCGAAGTCCGCTCCTTCCCCTCGATTGCCAGCGCGTAAACGTACTCCCGCGGTTTAATCTTCGCAAGGATTCGTTCCCCTTCAACCTCCTTAACGCGTTCCATTCCCGCCGCGCTGAGGCTTTCCGGGGCTTGCTCATCAGCCACCGCCACCACCTGAAACTTGCAGAACCGCGAAAGGCGTTTAGCGTACTCCGCAATTCCCTGTTTCAGGTACTTTTCCTTTAACTTCCCCACAACAACAAACTTAATATTCACGGTTATTCTCCCCTTCCACAAGTTATCCCCCGTTTTTTCAAGTTATGCACCCCATACGAACGCATGTTTTACACAAAATTATCCACTAAATCCCCAGTTTTTGCCGTTTTGCGATTTCAAGGGGGATTCCTTGACACTATTTGTCCACATTATCCACAGCCTCTGGGGATAAACTACTGTGCTTTCCCCCGTAATCCCCAATTTATCCACAAAATTCTGGGGATAAGTGGTTAAAACTGTGATTTCCCGGAGATTATAACCTCCTTTTGGGACGATTCCGCCTGCTTTTTTATCCCCACATTGAGGATAACTCTAGTTCTGCCCATCACTTTCAAGCGTTAACTTGACCGTTGCCGTCTGCCGCTGCCCGTGGTGGTAGTACGTCACTGAAACCCGCGATCCTAATTTATGCTGATCCAGTACTTCCTGCAGGGTCGCAATGTCACTGGTTTTAGCGTCCCCGTTTTTCGTAATCACGTCACCGGACTTAATCCCCGCATCCTTTAGCGGCGAATTATCCTTGATTTTCATCACCACAACACCCTTCGTGACGTTATCAGGAAGCTTAAGGGTGTCCTGCTGCTGGCTCACCGGAACGCTACTCAAGTTGGCGGCCTCAATTCCTAAGGCCGGCCGGATGACCTTACCGTGCGTGGTGAGCTGGTTAATAATCGTCACCACTTCGTTACTTGGAATTGCAAAACCCATTCCTTCCACCGGTGTATCGCTCCCGTTCCCCGTGCTAGCCAGTTTCATGGAGTTAATCCCCACAACCTGACCGGCAACGTTAATTAATGGGCCACCGGAATTGCCGGGGTTGATCGCCGCATCGGTTTGGATAACGGTTGCCTGGGCGGGCTGGCCGTTATCCTCATTCTTAACGGTCATCGTCCGCTTCTTTGCCGAAATAATCCCCTCTGTCAGTGAGGTGGCGTACTTCGATCCAAGCGGGGACCCGATTGCCAGCGCCGGTTGACCGACCTTAATGGCGTTTGAATCCGCAAACGTTGCGACCTGGTGAACGTCCTGCCCGTTAATCTTCAAAACGGCGAGGTCCGTCACTCCATCAGTTCCGACCACCTTTGCTGGAAGTTTCTTGCCGCTGCTCAGGATTACGTTCACCTGCTTGGCCCCGTGAATCACGTGATTATTGGTAACAATAAACGCAGTTCCGTTGGCCTTCTTGTAGATTACCCCGGAGCCCTCACTTTCCGTTGTTTCCTGGGTACCGCCTAAAAGCGCCTGCAGGGTGTCATTATTTCCCGGGGAATATGCCGTCACCGAGACAACAGCGCCCTTTACCTTATCAAAGGCGCGGGTGGTCTGCGTTGAGATGTTGACCTTCATTCGGGCCGTGTGCGTTGTTCCCACCGCATTATCCGGCGTTACGGCCGAATTACTAAAATGCTGGTAGGTCGCAACGCCCCCAACGACCAGGCCACTTCCCAAAATGCCACCAACTAAGCCCGTTACAAAAATCTGCCGCACCGTTAGTTTGACTGGCTGCTCGTGTTTTTTATCCGTATTCATCCTGATCCTCCCGTTAGTAGTTTTTACCATTATAAATGGATTTTTCATCCGCCGCATTCATTTCATTTGAGCTTAAGAATATTTATAAGGACTTTCCTAATAAGAACAAAAAAGCCGGAACCAACGTCCCAGCTTCCCTTTCATCGCACCATTAAATTACCGTTAACGGGGTCGCCTGATCCGGATCCGTGTCCAGCAGCGCAAAGTCGTGATCCACGCCGAAATCATGCTGCTTCATCATCGTCGCCACGGTTAGGTGGGCGAGCTCCTTAACGTTATTTTCCTTACTCCGGTGGCCTAAATAAACATGCTTGGTTCGGTTCCCCACCACGCTCATCAGGGCCATCGCTCCGTCCGCATTTGACAGGTGACCGGTATCGCTTAAAATCCGCTGCTTTAACGCCCACGGGTAGGCCCCCATCCGAAGCATTTCCGGATCGTGATTACACTCAATCAAGTAGCCAGCCGCATCCCGGATTACCCCGGCCACCCGTTCGGAAACGTACCCCGTATCCGTCACAATCGCAAAACCGTGGTCGCGGTGATGCACCTCGTAAAACTGCGGAGCCGCCGCATCATGCGAAACCCCAAAACTTTCGACATCGAGGTCCCCTAAACTAAGCGTCGTCCCCATTTCAAAGGAGTGGTGCTGGTCTTCCGGAACATCCCCGATTTTAGTGGCCATCGCCTGCCACGTCGCATCGTTTGCGTACACGTCCAACCCGTAGCGGCGGGCAAGCACCCCGACCCCCCGGCAGTGATCCGTGTGCTCGTGGGTCACAAAAATCCCGTCGAGGTCGTGCGGATCGCGGTTAATTGACGCGAGGAGTCCCTCGATCTTCTTTCCCGACAGTCCCGCGTCAATTAACACCCGTTTATGCGGGGTTTCAACGTAAGTCACGTTTCCCGCACTCCCGCTTGCAAGGACGCTAATTCTTAACTCGTCGGTTTCCGGCATGCTCTTCACCTCCCGTTTGCTCAGTCCGTCAATAATCATACCACGGTTTCTTCCGGGTAACTCCGCAAAAGCCCGTAATTACCGCCAATAAACAATTACATTCACTTATCAACGCATTAAACACCTTATTCTTATTTCTTTACCATTAGTAAACGATTACAATTTGCACAGAATGCGGTTTTTACGATTGACGGTAATTGTTTAATTATATACACTTACACTGTAACCTGTTAGATTACATGTACATCGTTTTCAATCCGTGTTCTTCTTTATAAGGACAGCCGGATCATTTCTTTTATCAAGTAGGGGGCTGTGATGGACGTCACGGTCTCTTTTTATGCGAAACCGAAGCCTCAATTGGGGGACTCTCCGGTGCATTTTTTATTTGCTTTTTCTCATATAATATCCCGTGCAAAACGACGGCGTCTTAGCAATCAGTAATTTCCCCATTAATTTAATGTTAGCTTACCTACCGCAATCGTGTATAATTGAACATATGTGGAATGAGACCCGTTCCGTAAATTTTAATCTAGGAGTAAGTGACTATATGAGTGATACACAGAAAAAATTAACGACGGGACCACTGGTGTTAATGATTTTCACCACCATTTTCGGTTTCGCCAACACGCCCGTTGCCTTCCAACAGATGGGGTACGGAGCAATCCTGTGGTACCTACTGGGTGCCATCCTCTACTTCCTTCCAAGTAGTATGATGTACGCCGAATATGGTTCCGCCCTCAAGGAAAGTAAGGGGGGCCTGTACTCGTGGCTGGATGCGTCCATCAGCGAACGGTGGTCATTCATCGCCACGTTTGTTTGGCTTTCATCATGGGTGATCTGGCAGGTAATGATTTCCCAAAAGATTTGCATTACGGTTTCAACCGTGCTGTTTGGCCATGACACGACGGGCTCATGGAACCTTCTCGGATTAGGGTCAACCCTAACCGTTGCCCTGATTTCCGTCCTGATGGTGGTGGCCATCACGTGGTTTGTTTCGCACGGGATGGATTCCATCGCCAAAATTTCAACCATCGGGGGGTACGCGGTGATGGCCCTTAACGCCGTGCTGATTCTTGCCAGCGTTATCATCCTGTTTGCCCACCACTTCCACCTCGCCCAGCCGGTTCACAGCATTACCGACTTCGCCAAGTCGTGTAACCCGGCCTTTGAATCCCCAATCGGCATGGTTAGCTTCATGATTTACGCCATCTTTGCGTACGGCGGACTAGAATCAATCGGCGGGGTAACGGATTCCCTTGAAAAACCAGAAAAGACCTTCCCGAAAGGAATCGTCATCAGTACGATCATTATCGGAGTCGGGTACGCGTTAAACATCTTCTTCTGGGGAGTTTCAACCAACTGGAACCACGTTATCAACCACGGTAACGTTAACCTGGGGAACATTGTGTACGTTCTGATGGAAAACCTCGGGGTTGTTCTAGGACAGTCACTGGGAATGTCAACCCACGCGGCCGTTATTCTTGGAACGCTCTTCTCCCGGCTATCTGCCCTGGGAATGCTCTTTGCTTACCTGGGAGCCTTCTTCGTGCTGATTTACTCACCGCTGAAGTCCTTTATCCTTGGTTCGCCGAAGAGATTATGGCCAGAAAAGGTGACGCGGCTAAACAAGAAGGGAATGCCGGCAACCGCTCTGTGGATCCAAACGACCATCGTGTGCGTGTTAATTCTCGGGATTGCCGTTACGGCCGTTCTCATTCACCAGGATGCCAAGTTCCTGTACTCGGTTCTGACATCAATGAGTAACGTGGCCACAACCCTCCCGTACCTGTTCTTAGTGGGAGCCTTTCCGTTCTTCAAGAAGCGGAACGACCTGGAACGGCCATTTGTCGCTTACAAAAACAAGCACGTTATGTGGGCCGTCGTAATCGTGACGTTAATTGTGTTGGCAATCGCAAACGGCTTCACGATTATCAACCCGTTCTTACAAAAGGATCTGGTTTCCGGAATCGCAACGATTATTGGACCGTTGGCCTTCGGGATACTGGCATGGCTCCTGTACTCACACCAGAGTAAGCGGCAGTCATAAACCTACTAACCAAACATTGAAATTCCCGGGAGTTCCCGGGAATTTTTCTTTTACATTAATCGTTTCCTCGAAAAACAGTTTTTAAGAGAATAATAAAAGAATATAGCATTTGCCTTAAACCCCTTGGCGTTTCATCCCGGCAAGGTGCGCAGGTTCCGGCAACTTCCACGGAAACCTCCACGACTTCCGGCAACCGGCTCCCGGCAACCGGCAACGTCCGGGAAGATGGCCTCACCCCCCTCGGTGTGCTTGCCCTGCTTGGCGGCAGTTTTCCGGGGATAAAGGCGTTCCGGAAACGAAACTAATCTCTAACCGAATAGAACACAAAAAGGAAGCGCGCCACGTAGTCACGCTTCCTTTTACTGTCTTGTATTATCGCTTATTCGTGCTTGCTAGCGCCACTGACCGCATCCGCTGGTTCGCTTGTTTCCTGGCCCGCATGTGCTTCAGCCTTTAAGTGCTTCAAGTCTGATTCATCCAGGATTTCCTGAAGTTCTTCCCGGTAGTCCGCCTCATCGGCATCACTCCAGCCCAGGTAATCCTTCATGTAGGCAATCACCGGATCAATTAACCCGTCAAGGCTGTCCCGCATAAACAGAACGTGGTACGTCCGCCGCAGCAGGTAGTCAACCGGTGTTAAGACCATTTCGTTGTCTAAGGCGTACCGCAACGTAATCGTTTCTGCCAGGCTTAAGCCCTTAGCGGCCTCCAGCTCGTCCGCTAAGGCGTAAACTTGCGGAGCGTTGGACCCAAATTCACGGGCAATTCGGAGAGCATCGTCATGGCTTAACCCGTGCTGTTCACCCTCCTTAGCAAACGCCTCAAGGGCCTCATCCACGTGGTTGGAATCGAAGTCCCCGCCGGAAACCCGAAGTTCCGTGGAGTCAGCGAGCGTGAACTGTTCGCCAAACCGCTTGTCAAGCACGTCCTGAATCATGTCCATGGCACCCTCAGCCATCAAGCGGTAGTCGGTCAGTTTCCCACCGGCCAGGGTGATGAGCCCATCATCCGCCATCGTCAGGGAACTTCCCCGGGAAACCGCTGATGGGGCGGAGGCGTCCGGCGCCTTACTTGCACCCGAAACGGCGTCCGGTTCGTCCTCATCCTCTTCACTTACTGGTGCCCCTAGCAGTGGTCGTAATCCAGCCCAGCTAGATTCGATGTCGTCGATTGTCAGGTGGGCTGTCGGGTACTTCTTATTGATAATTCCCAGCAGGTATTCCACGTCGCTCATTTCTACGTGTGGTTCTTCGTAGTCGCCCTTGTAGTCGGTGTCCGTCGTCCCGAAATAGGTCTTCCCTTCCCGCGGGATGGTGAAGATCATCCGGCCATCATCCGTCCCGGATCCGAAGTACGTCGGCTGGGGAACCTGCAGCCGGGACTGGTCAACCACGAAGTGCACTCCCTTTGTCGGCCGCATCTGCGGGGCATCGTGAAGATCGTGGTCGATGCCCTTCACCTTGTCGGACCACGGACCGGCCGCATTCAGAATGACCTTCGCCTTGATTTCAAAGCGGAAGCCGTCAATCATGTCCTGGGCGGAAACACCGTTGACGGTGCCGTCCTCGTCATGCAGGATTTCGTTGGCCTTCACCCGGGATAACATGATGCCCCCCTTATCAGCGGCCGCCTTGATATTTTCCACTACCAGCCGCGAGTCGTTGTTCTGGTAGTCCAGGTAAACCCCAGCCCCAACCAGCTTATCAGCATTCAGCTGCGGTTCCCGCTTAAGCACCTCATCCTTAGTCAACGTGTAGTTGGCAAACTGCTTTAAGTGCTCGTTTTCATTAATCCCGGCAAGGTGGTCGTACAGGTCCATGGCAACCTTGCATTCAAACATGGTGAACGTCGTCCCTGGTTCGTCGTAAATCGGTAAAATCATCGGGTCCGGGTACGTGCAGTGCGGCGCAATGTGCTGGACGACCGCCCGTTCCTTAACGGTGTCGGAAACCACCTGGACGTCAAACGTCTTCAGGTACCGGATTCCCCCGTGAACCAGCCGCGTTGACCGCGAAGACGTTCCACCGCCAAAGTCCTGCATTTCAACCAGACCAACCTTCATACCGGCTGCAGCAGCCTGAAGCGCAACCCCGGCACCGGTAATCCCCCCACCGATGATCAACAGGTCCAACTCCTCGCCGTTTGCTAACCGCTGAATGTCCTTTTTCCGTGTCTCACTTGAAAATGCCATTGAAAAAACCCCTCTTCTATTCCTTTTAAATTAACTCCACTTTTCCTCAAACAACGCTACTTCACAAAATTCATCGCCTGCAGGATAAACTGCAACCCCGCAGCAATGATCCCGCCGGCTAACGGGCCAAGCATCGGCACCCACGCGTATTCCCAGTGGGCACTTGACTTCCCCGGAATTGGCAAAATGGTGTATGCCAGCCGCGGCGCCCAGTCACGCGCCGGGTTTAACGCGAACCCGGTCGTTGACCCCAGGCTCAACCCGATTACCATAATCAGGAGCCCAACAATCACCGGTTTCAACCCGGTCGTAAACGTTCCCAGGTTTAACAGTGCAAAGATGAACACGCCCGTGGCAATCACTTCGCTCAGGAAGTTAAACACCGGATTCTTAATTGCCGGCATCGTCGCGAAAATGTTCACGACATTGCCCTCTTCCGCCCCGTGGGAGGCCTTAAAATGCGGGTAGTACTGAATAATGACTAGTACTGCGCCCACGAAGGCGCCGAGAAACTGCCCCGCCAGGTACGGTAATACCTGGCTCCACGGGAAGTAGCCGAACAGGGCGAACCCGATGGTCACCGCCGGGTTCAGGTGCCCCTGCGAGCCGAGCATTCCAGCCACGTACACCCCGAAGGTCACGGCCATTCCCCAGGATAAACAGATAAACGTCCAGTTCTGCTTGGTGGCGTAGGTTTGTTTTAGGTTGGTGGCCGCACAGCACCCTACTCCCAGAACAATAAGGACTAACGTTCCAAAAAATTCACCGATAAATCCACTCATGGCTATTCTCCTTTACCGTCTTTTTGGGGCATAAATGCCAGCGTGGCCTGCACGGCGTTCTTCCAGCCGGCGTACAGGCGGTCCCGCTCAGCGTCGTTCATCTGCGGTTCAAACCGGGTCCCCGCAGCGTTTAACGTCTTGAGTTCGTCCATGTCCTTCCAGAAACCAACTTCCAACCCGGCTAAGAAGGCCACCCCAAGGGCCGTGGTTTCAAGGTCGGCAGCCCGCACAATCGGAACATTTAGGATGTCCGCCTGGAACTGCATCAGGGCGTTGTTCCGGGCGGCACCCCCGTCAACCCGCAGTGCTGGAATGGCAATCCCAGAATCCTTCACCATGGTGTCAACTAGGTCCCGGGTCTGGTATGCCAGCGACTGGAGCGTAGCCTTCACGAAGTCGGCCCGCGTCGTTCCCCGGGTTAACCCGAAAATGGCGCCCCGCGCATCGGAGTTCCAGTACGGCGCTCCCAGTCCGGTAAAGGCCGGCACAACGTACACCTCGTTGTCATTATGGGACTCGTTGGCCAGATCCTCTGATTCCGCGGCGTTGCTAATCATTTCCAGCCCGTCACGGAGCCACTGGATGGCAGAACCCGCCACGAAGACCGACCCTTCCAGTGCGTAGTTGACCTTGCCGTTAATCCCGTAGGCAATGTCCGTCACCAGGTTGTTTTTGGAGAGCTGCGGCTTTTCCCCGATGTTCATCAGGGTGAAGGCCCCGGTGCCGTAGGTGTTCTTCACCATGCCCTTATCAAAGGCCAACTGGCCAAACAAGGCGGCCTGCTGGTCCCCGGCCAACCCACAGATTGGGGCGTTGTAGCCGTAGAAGTGGTAGTCCTTGGTGTAGCCGTACACCTCAGAGTTACTCCGGACTTCCGGCAACATCTGTTCCGGAATGTTCAACATCTTAAGAATGCTCTTCTCCCATTCCAGGGTGTGGATGTTAAACAGCATCGTCCGCCCGGCGTTCGTGTAGTCCGTAACGTGGGCGTCACCGCCGGTCAGTTTCCACACAATCCAGGTTTCAATCGTCCCGAAAAGGAGTTCCCCCTTCTCGGCTCGCTCCTGGGCACCCGGAACGTGGTCTAAAATCCACCGGATCTTAGTAGCGGAGAAGTACGGGTCAATCCGCAGCCCCGTTTTTTCGTAAATCTCATCGCTATGCCCGTCCGCAATCAGCTGGTTAGCAATCTCTTCGGTTTGCCGCGACTGCCAAACAATTGCATGGTAGATCGGCAGCCCCGTCTTCTTGTCCCAGATAACGGTCGTTTCCCGCTGGTTGGTCACCCCAATCCCAGCGACCTGATCCGGCCGGATGCCCGACTTGATCAGGGCGTTGGCAATGGTAGACTGCACCGCATTCCAAATCTCGTTGGCATCGTGCTCCACCCATCCTGGCTGCGGGAAGTACTGCTTGAATTCCCGTTGACTATCTGCGACCTTCTTGCCGTCATGGTCAAACAAAATTGCCCGGGTACTCGTGGTTCCTTCGTCAATCGCCAAAATGTACTTTTGCTGTTGATCCATTAACCTCGCCTCCTCATGGTTGCTTTATGGTAACGCTTACATAAATTATTGTAACATCGGTTTTTTAGTTTGCAAATCCCCAAATTCACAAATCGTGTTGTTTTCACTGAAATGCTCCCTTCGCCCGGTTGAGTTTTTGGTTAACCGGGAACTTTCCCGGAAAACTTCCGGGTGACATTTACTATATTTATGATATTCTATACCTGTAAGCGATTTCGCTAAAAGTAACGGCCGTTTCCATGAAGGGAAACCTCGTGAAATCCGTTCGCTCCCCGGGGCAGCGGGGAGTAATTTCACATGAAAGAAGGTGCGCATTCCGGCTTCTGCCACTCGGAATGCAAGATTGATGACTAGTCCACGTAACATTTTGGCCCACCGGGGAATGTCAACCCTGGCCCCCGAAAACACCATGCCAGCCTTTGAGCTGCTGACGAAATACGGGGTAAAGTGGCTTGAAACCGACCTTGGCATTACCAAGGATGAACACGTCGTGGTGCTGCACGACGACTACCTTGACCGGACAACTTCGGGGAGCGGCCCCCTCACGGACATCATGTTTGACGATCTCCGGCAACTGGACGCGGGGAACTGGTTTAGCCCCGAGTTTACGGGGGTAAAGGTACCGACAATGGACGAACTGATCGACTTCGTAAACCGCAGCAAGGTCAACATTAACATCGAACTTAAGGCGGTTATCGGCCCGGATGCCAACCGGCTGGCGGATTCCCTGGTCAAGCAGTTTGCGGCGGCCTTAGACCGGTTAAACCCAGACTCACGGGTAATCATTTCATCGTTTAACCCGATTATGTTATTAAAGATGAAACAGCTAAAACCTGACCTGGAATACGCCGTTCTCTTTGAGGACCACACGTTCTACGACGACTGGACGTTAATCATGCAGGCCACTGGCGCCAAGATTATCCACCCGCAAAGCGAACACCTGACGCGGGGGACCGTTCAGCAGATGAAGGACTACGGCTACGAGGTCAACGTCTGGACGGTGGACACCATCGACCGGGCCAACGAGCTGTTTAACTGGGGCGTTGACGGCATCTTCACCGACATTGCCCAGTCATTCCCACCACATCACCAGAAAGGAGCGCCGCGCTATGGAAAATTCCTCACCACGTGGTTCTAATGCTTTACTAAACAAGATGGGCTTTAAGTCCGGCAACCAGTTGACCGGGTTCTTGACGGTTGTTGTTGCCGGCCAGCTAGTGTACTCCTGCTTTGAAGCCTTTAAGGGAACGTTCTACGACCTCCTGTTAAAGGTGCTCGGGCTAAACAACGCCCAGCTGGGCATCATCTTTAGTTTGATTGGAATTTCGGTCTTCTTCTATATTCCGGGTGGCTGGTTAAACAACCGGTTCTCCATCCGGTCGCTGTTAATCTCAGGACTCCTTATCCGAATGACGACCGTTTTTATCATTATTTTCTTCCACCCCACGTTTAACGTCCTGCGAATCATTGCAATTATCTGGGGCTTGACGGACGCCTTCTTCTGGCCGGCGGTTCTTAACGGGGTCGACCTGATGTCGGACAAAGGCCATAAGGGATTGGCATATGGGTTGCTGGAATCCCTCCGGCGGGCGCTTGAAATGGGAATGAACCTGCTGATTGTCGGGGCGATGGCCCTTTTTGGTGGCATCTCCATTTTCAAGACTGGAATGCTGATTTACAACCTGCTGATTATCCCGCTGGTGCTTTTCATCCTGAAGTTCGTGCCGAAGAACGGGATTGCCGCTGCGGAGGACGACCCCGGTGAAGGAAAGAAGTCCGGCGATGCGCTGAAGGGGCTCATCAAAGTACTGACCATGCCACGGGTATGGTTGGCCGGAATCACCGCCCTGACGATTTACTGGTCGTACATCAACCTGATCTACACGGTGCCGTACCTGCAGGCGGTCTTCCATATTAGCCAGACGGAAGCGTCCATCTTTGGGATTATCAACACCGGGGCCATGGGCGTGGTCGCCGGGGCTATCTCAGGAGTGATCTCCGACTACGTCTTCAAGTCAACGTCGCGGATGATGTTTGTTTCCCTCGGGCTGACCTTCCTGGCGCTGATTGCCGTCCTGGTTGTGCCGAAGAGTCACGAGTTCATGTGGCCGAGTATCATCCTGCTGATGGTCTTCTCGTTTGCCATCTTCCTGGCAAAGAGTATTATCCTGGCACCAGTCAGTGAAATTGAAGTGCCCGAAAAATACTCCGGCTCCGCAATGAGTGTGGGCTCGTTTGCCTCGTACGCCCCAGTCTTCTGGGCATACGGGTTAAACGGAATGATCATCGACCAGCACAACCCGGTTACGGCCTACAAGATTATCTTCTTCATCAGTGTGCTGGTGGCCGGCGCTGGTGTCGTTGCCGCCTTTATTCTCATGATTGTAAACCGCAAGCATGACCAGCAGCGGCGGGAAGCCTAAATCAGTAACAATCCCTTTCAAATAAAGACGAAATAAGGTTGAGATGTTAGTCCCAACCTTATTTCGTCTTTAGCACACCACGCATTATTCACTTGCCAGCTTTTTAAGAGCATCCCTAACGACCGGCTCATTCATGATTTTCTTTCTGTTTCTTTCTTTAATGCTTTCTTGTTCTTTCACACTCATTCGCCTAAACTCACTATTCTGGAGTAGCTCAAGCACCTTCATCCGCTGATTGTCCGTCATTTAATCACCCCCTTAAGTTTAAAATACACACTCTTAAAATAAACTCCCGAATTTTTTGCTCATCCCATTCGCCAGTAGCGATCTTTTTTGAAACCACGTAGAAATAATTCTTATCGAGTTTAAGTTCCTCGTACTGAACATGGTAATTGTTATTTTCCAAAAAATTCAACGCCGCTAATAATCCTGTTCGCTTATTGCCATTATTAAAAGCCTGATAACGTGCTAACTTAAACCAAAGGTGGGCGGCCTTTTGCGATATGGTCGGAAACTGATCTTCCCCAAAAATAACTGAATTCTTTCCAATGTTATTCACAGCTGTTTCCACGATTCCACGATCTTTCAGACCAGCAACGCCATATATTCCTTCTTCTTCAAAAAGGGATTGCGCATCTTCATTCAGGTGAATAATATCATTTACCGTCAAATAATTCATTTTACAATTCTCAATTTGAATAGATAATTCTGAACTTTTATTTCGTACCAATAACTGGGAGTTTCCCGAATCCCATGTAACGGCTTTATCCATATTGAACTTCAACTTAATGGTTTTTTGCAAAAGTCCTAACGCTTCACTCGTCTGACTAATCATCGCCGCTTGAGTTGTTTTTAGATCCACCGGATTCATGAACACATAACTATTATCCACCCTACCCCCTCCTTTTCTTTAAACCGATATTACCATGCTTAACATGCATTACCTACTAAAAAATTCCCGCAGCCTCCTCAGCCACAGGAATTTTTTCTTATTTCAATGCATCCTGCACCCGCCGCTTCAGTTCCGGCAAAACCTCCGCCTCAAACCACGGGTTCTTCTTCATCCACATCTGGTTGCGCGGGGACGGGTGAACCAGCGGGAAGTACTCCGGCAGGTAGTCCCGGAAGTGCTTGACCGTGTTCGTCAGTGTGTCCTTACTCTTCAAGTCCAGGTACTTCCGCAAAGCGTAGTTTCCCACCAACATCGTCAGCTGCAGGTTCGGCATCGCCTTTAACAAGCGGGGGTGCCACTTATCCGCAAAGCCCTTCCGTGGGGGCAGGTCGCCGCTCTTCCCCTTTCCCGGGAAATAAAAGTCACACGGTAACACCGCAATCTTTCCGGAGTGGTAGAACGTGTCATCCGACACTCCCATCCACTCCCGCAGCCGTTTTCCGGACGCATCGTTCCAGATGATGTGGGTGTCCTGGGCCTTCTTCCCCGGCGCCTGGCCAATCACTAGAATGGTAGCGTTCGCGTTCACGTAGTACAGCGGATCAATTCCCTGCTTGGTGTACTCCGCATTCTGCGGGTCCGCCTTAATCGCTTCAAAAATGGCGTTTAACTCATCATTCATGCTACTTCACACTTTCTACCATGTCCGCGTACATCGCTGTCATCTTCGCGATAATCTGCTGCCCGCGTTCCTGAAGCCGGTCAGCCCCAGCGAAATCCCGCGGTGCCCGGTATACCAGCTTGGTCTGGTCCCCCATCCCGATTAACAGAATCTTGATGGGCAGTTCAAACGTAATCTCGTCGTCCTCCTGCATTAAAAGCGTCCCGACCTTAGGGTTACCAAAGATAATCAACCGGGTAGGGTTAATCTGCAGGTCAACGGCTGTCGCCTCCGCCTGCTGGTCAATGTCATCAAACACCTTAAACCCGTGTTCCTTAATCTTCGCTAAGATTCCCGCGTATACCTCGTCAAATTTCCGGTTAACAATGACCGTTTCCATTATACAAACGCCTCCTACATTAAATCTGCATCATCATGGTGGGCCGGGCGGACAACCACGCCCCGCCGCGGATCCCGTCCCCGGGAAGCCGTTGTGACGTAGTCATTTTCGGCCAATGCCTGATGAATAACCTTCCGTTCGCTTGCTGGCATGGGGTTCAGGTAAACCGGCCGCCCACTGGCAATGACGTCCTCCGCAGTCCGCTCAGCTAGGTGTTCCAGCGTTGCCCGCCGCCGTTCCCGGTAATCAGCAACGTCGAGGATAACCTGCAGGTGGTGCCGGTAACGAGCATCCACGTAGTTTTGTGCCAGTAGCTGGAGGGCATTGAGGATCTTACCGTGCTTGCCGATCAGCTTCCCCTCATCATCCTCTTCAGCAACAAACCGGTATGTAACCTGCCGGTGACCCACGGTAACGTCCACCGTGGCGGGCACGCCCATCTGCGCGGTCACGTCTGCGAGGTAGTTCCCCAGGTCAGTAATCACCGCATCCCGGTCCGCTTCCCGGGAACCCTGCTGGGAGCGGGCGGAAGCTACCGGTGCATCCCCGTCGGCCTGTTCCCCAGCCACCGTCTCTTGCAGCTGCGTTTTCTCAGCGACCTGTTTCTCAATCACTGCCTCCTGCGGCCGTGCTTCTTTGCCGGTCTGCTCCTTAGTTACCGGTTCCTGCGGCTGGTTTTCCTGTGCTGGCGCCACTTCCGGTTTACGCACCTCAATGGCAACAACCGCATCCTGGCGGCCAATCCCCAGAAAACCGCGTTTGCCGGGGTGAACGACCGTGACCGTGACCTCATCGCGCGTACACTTCAGCTGGGCCAAGCCCGTCGCAACCGCCTCATCAACCGTCTTCCCTGTAAACTCCATTTCCTTTTCTCCTCCGTCCCTTGTATCCAATCACCACCATTGTAGCATAATGCAGGGGTAACAACCCGAAGAAAACGGGCAAAATAAGGCTTCACGGTCCGGTTGTTTTGGTCTCCCCGCACATCCCGTTTTCCTATAAAAATCGCTTTTTCCCGGCAGGTGCGCTAAACTATGGGTAACTGAAGCGCTTTTATATTGGAGGCATGATCCATGACAGTAAACGAGCAATTAATTAAAGACGACTTATACATGGCCGTTAACGGCGAGTGGCTCAAAACGGCCAAGATCCCTGCCGACCGGCCAACCACCGGGGGCTTTGCCACCCTGGCTGATAACATCGAGCACCAGTTAATGGACGACTTTAACGCCATGCTGGACGGAACCACCCAGCCAACCGACAAGTACCTCGGCGAGTTTATCAAGTACTACCGGCTGGCTGCCGACTTTGACCGCCGAAACAAGGAAGGCTTCGGCCCGGCCCTTGAACTTCTCGAACGGGTTAGCCACCTGCAAGGCCTGGCCGACTGGCAGCACCAACTGCCTGACCTTACCAAGGACGGGTTCCCGGCACCGTTCCAGTTCTTTGTGGAACCCGACATGAAGGATACCCAGCACTACGTATTAAGCGTTGACGTCGGTTCCCTTATCCTGCCAGACACAACGTACTACCAGGAAAACAACCCGCAGACCCCGGCCCTCCTTGAAACCTACCGGGCAATGATGCTCAAACTCTTCAAGCTGGCGGGCTACGACGATGACTTCGCCCGGGAAACCCTCGAACAAGCCCTCGCCTTTGACCGCTCCATGGCCCCGTACGAAAAGGACAGTACGGCCCGGGCCGACTATGCTAGCCTGTACAACCCGGTTAGTGCGGCGGAGTTGTCCGCCTTTAGTGACCAGGTCGACCTGGTGGCAGACGCTGCCGCCCTCATCGGCAAGACCCCGGACAAGATCATCGTCAGCGAACCACGCTACTTCGAACACCTCGACAAGATTATCAACCCGCAGACGTTTACGAACCTCAAGAGCTGGCTGTTCGTTAAGACCCTCCTCCGGGTCAGCCCGTACCTGACCGACGAAGCGCGGACCACCGCTACCATCTACAACCGGGCCCTTTCCGGTAGTAAGCAAGCAGCCAACCAGCAAAAGAGTGCCTACCGCCTCGCAAGCGGCCAGTTCTCCCAGGTTGTTGGGCTGTACTACGGTCACAAGTACTTCGGTGAACAGGCCAAGGCCGACGTTGAACAGATGGTTGCCAAGATGGTCGCCGTTTACAAGCACCGGCTGGAAAACAACGACTGGCTAAGCGCCGCTACGCGCGAGCAGGCCATCGTCAAGCTAAACAACCTTGGCGTCCAGGTCGGCTACCCCGACAAGTTAGCGCCACTCTACAAGCGGTTTGTCGTGGACGAAAAGGAATCCCTCCTTACCAACGACGCCCGCTTTATCCGGATTGCCATTGAGGACAACTTTAGCCGCTGGGGCAAAGAGGTTGACCGGACGGAATGGGAAATGGCGGCCAGCACGGTCAACGCCTACTACAACCCGTCATTTAACATCATTGTCTTCCCAGCAGCCATCCTGCAGGCACCGTTCTACAGCCTCGCCCAGTCTGCCAGCGCTAACTACGGGGGCATTGGAGCGGTAATCGCCCACGAAATCTCCCACGCCTTTGACAACAACGGCGCTAAGTTTGACGAGTGGGGCAACATGAAGAACTGGTGGACGGACGCCGATAAGAAGCACTTTGATACCCTGGCCCAGGACATGGTCCGCGAGTTTGACGGGTTAACCACCCGGGCCGGGAAGGTCAACGGTAAGCTGGTCGTCTCCGAAAACATCGCCGACGCCGGCGGGCTGAGCTGTGCCCTGGAGGCCGCCAAGGAAACGCCGGACGCCAACCTGCGGGACTTCTTCATCAACTGGGCGCGGATCTGGTGCGTCAAGTCCTCCCTGGAGCGGGAAAAGCTGCTCCTGGCAATTGACGTACACGCTCCGCAGGAACTCCGGGCCAACATCCAGCCACGAAACCTGGCGGACTTCTACACTACCTTTAATGTGCAGCCTGGTGACGGCATGTACATGAAACCGGAAGACCGGGTCAACATCTGGTAATTAATTGCCTACACAACAAAAACGGGCGGCAATCTTTTCGCTGATCCCCCGTTTTGCTTGACGCCTTTCCAGAAAGGCCATACAATGAATGACAGTTTAACGAACGCTTTTAATGTGGTCCCGTGAGGCCCAAAAGACCGGTACATTTTAACAGGGTTTCCCTGTGCACACCGCTCCTGGTTTCACGCGACCAGGAGCGTTTTTTGAAGGAGTGTTTTTTATGAGTGATAAACGGCGGGACGTTGTGCTCGACGTTAACGAGCGCCCGGGGTTCGGGCAATGGGTGGGGCTCTCCATTCAGCACATGTTCTCGATGTTCGGGTCAACCGTGCTGGTGCCGATTCTGGTAGGGTTAAATCCAGGAATTGCCCTGTTTAGTTCCGGGGTGGGCACCCTGATGTACATCCTAATTACCAAGGGAAAGATTCCGGCATACATGGGGTCAAGTTTCTCGTTCATCGTCCCAATGATTGCCCTGATGAAGACGGTCGGCTACCCGGGAATTGCCCAGGGGACCATTGCCGTCGGGTGCGTTTACCTGGTCGTGTCACTGGTTGTCAGCATGATCGGATCGGACTGGATTGACCGTCTCTTGCCGCCGGTCATCGTCGGCCCGATTATCATGGTGATCGGGCTTTCACTTGCCGGAACGGCCGCGAAGGACGCAACGATTAATGCGGCGGGCCACTACGACCTTAAGTTCTTCGTAGTAGCGCTGCTGACCCTGCTGGTGACAATTGCCTTTAACATGTTCATGAAGGGCTTCCTCGGGCTGATCCCAATTCTTCTGGGTATCGTGGTCGGCTACGTGATTGCCGTTCTCTTTGGTATCGTCGACTTCACGCCGGTGCTCCACGCCCACTGGTTGAGCCTGCCGGCCTTCCAGATTCCGTTTGTAAACTACAAACCGAAGCTGTATTGGGGCGCCATCCTCAGCATGGCACCGATCGCCTTCGTGACGATGACGGAGCACATGGGCCACATCATGGTGCTTAACCAGTTGACGGAGCGGAACTTCTTCAAGGATCCGGGGCTCAACCACACACTGGCGGGAGACGGAACGGCTTCCATTATCGCCGGGTTTGTCGGGGGCCCGCCGGTAACGAGTTACGGTGAAAACATCGGCGTACTGGCCATCACCAAGGTGCACAGTGTCTACGTGTTGGCTGGGGCCGCCCTATTTGCCATCATTTTTGGATTCATCGGCAAGCTGAGCGCTCTGATTGAAACCATCCCCAAGCCGGTTATCGGGGGAATTTCGTTCCTGCTGTTCGGGGTAATCGCTTCGAGCGGTCTGCGCGTGCTGATTGATAACCGCGTTGACTTCGATAAGAAACGGAACCTGATGATTGCTTCGGTCATCCTGGTAATCGGGATTGGGAACGCCTACCTGCAGTTAGGTCAGTACCAGTTCTCCGGCTTAGCAGTTGCAGCCGTGCTGGGAATTATTCTCAACCTAATCCTGCCAAAGGAGGCCCGCAGTGAACGGGAAGCCCGGCAGCAAAACAAACAAACAGAATAAGACTATCAAAGGCTGGGACGGCAAAGTCCTAGCCTTTTTACGACCGTCTTTGTTTTGAAACACTTTCTTTCACACTCCTTACGAAAGTCCAAACGAACGTAAGGATTCATAAAAGCCCAGGGTTATCCATGGCATTCTTCGCCAAACCACGTACAATGATGGTACGGGGAAAGCAATCCCCGGGTCCTGATAGAAAGAGAGTGATTTCATGACAACATCAGGCAAACAAGCAACGGCGGACATCGTGCCCGCCCAGGTGGTCAAGCTCGGCAAGCACGCCCTTGTCCTCAAGACCGAAACAAATGAGCTCATTACCGTCACCCGACCGCGAAGCACCGCCCACGATAACGTCTTCCTGAAGGTGATGCGCGACATTATGCACACGGGGCTATGGATCCCCGTCGACCGGAAGCACCGGCACATTCTGCGGTACGACTGGTTCGATACGCCCATCGAAAACGATAGCTTTTAACTGGTAAAACAACGACCGCCATCCCATTTCGGATGACGGCCGCTTACTTTCTTATAATCGCGATTGTGTTGCTTCTAGCTCTTCATAAATTCCCCTTTTAATGTTTGCTGAACGCTCAGAGCAGAAAAGACCTCTTGAATACGATCATCCGCGTATTCTCCCAGAAAGTCCAATATTTCCACATATCGCACTCATCCGCAACTATCAAAGGAAACAAAAAAACCATTTTTATACTTGCCTTCTTGTAAACCCACTTAAACACACAAAAAAGGGGTCGGTTACCCGATCCCTTTTCGTTTTAGTTTAATCGCGCTGGATTAGTCCTGCTTCTTGTTCCGCTTGAAGTCGGCGATGAATGCACCAGCGGCTGCCATCATGGCACCGATGATTGCTAAGCCTGCCTCGATGGCGTTACCAGTATCTGGTAAACCATGACCGTGGCCTTCGCCCTGACCCTTAGCTGATGAACTCTTAGCAGCAACTACAACGCCCTTCTTAGCTGATGAGCTTGAAGCTACTGAGCTTGATGAAGCCTTGCTGCTTGAACTCTTGCTACTTGATGAGCTGCTTAAGCTCTTTGAACTTGAGCTTGACTTGCTACTTGAACTTGATGATTGACTTGAACTCATTGCAAACTTAATGTTAAGGCTTGACATGTTAGTTTCCAATCCAACCATGTTTTGCCATGGCTTCTTTTGACCTTTCTCTGGTCCGTAAGTCATTGTACCTTCAGCTTCATTTGAGTGATAGTAGTCTGCAGTTGCAACATGAAGATATGGGCAAAGCATGTTGGTCTTTGTAGGATCCGTTGAAGGTTCAAATACTACACGATATGTTTCACCTGGTTCAAGTGTTGAAACTGCTTGGCCTTGAGCATTAACAA
>CHCFD05601__coassemble_479_pt1 | contig 25586 bp, 25 predicted proteins | sample CHCFD05601__metabat2_high_PE_006 | metagenome-assembled genome bin CHCFD05601
TGAGCTAAAGGGAGATGAATTGATGTGCGAAACTTAAAGAAGTGGTTACGGTGGATTCTTGTAGTTGTACTGGTTGTAGTAGGGTTAGCTCTTGTGTTTAACGAACAACTAAAGGAGTTAGGGATTGGCATTATGAGTAATCATGCCGCCGATCAAAAAATTGAACAGGTAACGCCGGCGGATAAAAAACACGCAACGTTTAATTATAGCGGGGTTGAGGCGGCAAATATTAGTAATATGCTAAAGGCAATGCGGTCTAACCCAAGTGTGATTGGGAAGATTGCGATTCCTTCGGATGATATTCACCTTCCGATTTATTATGGTGTTTCAAACTATATTTTGCTTAAGGGAGCTGGAACGTTAAGTCCAACACAGAAAATGGGCGAGGGGAACTATGCACTTGCAAGTCACCACGTTCCTAATAAGCGACTCCTTTTCTCTTCATTGGGAAAGACGAAACTTAAAAGTCGGATTTATTTAACGGATGGGAAACGAGTTTACATTTATAAAACTTATTCAAAAAAGATTGTTAACGAAAACGACGTCAGCGTTTTGCGGGTAACTCCGGGTAAAAAAATATGTACGCTTATTACTTGTCAAACTTGGCATCCTGGGGTGACAGAGCGGATTGTTGTTAAGGGAAAGCTAATAAAAGAAGAACCCGCTAATAATAAAACATTAAAGCTCTTTACTCATAAATCAAATATCTTCAAGGCCCTATTAAAGATGCACTTAGGTTATTAACATGCGAGACTATTGGGATATAGCCTTGAAAAATCCCCCCAAACCAGGTAAAATTAACCAAGCATGAATAGTGTGAGGGGAGGTTAAGCTCATGGCACACAATAATCACATCGGTGCTGCTAACGACCGGCGTCCGGTTAACTCAAAGAACGTTAAGAAGCGGCGGAAGGAGCACCTGGCAGTTTTAGACTTCTTGAAGGAACGCGAAGAGGCGGACAAGGCTGCTAAGTAACAGTTACATTAATGACGTAATTACTAAGGCGGGGTCGTGACGGTGGTCATGGCCCCGATTTAGTTAGGAATTTTAACTTGGACGGTGGGGAAAAGTAATGGAAAAAGAGAGGCACGTGTTAGCGTGGACAATAACCGTAGTTTTGATCCTCATTACAGGAGTTAGTGCCGTGGTGGTTCACCGCGCAAGCCGGGAAAACAACATCCAAATGGCGCGTCAGGCGCGGGTCCAGCGACGGATTGACCGCCGGGTTGCTCGTCAAAAACGGTTTCAAGAAAGAAAAATGCGCCGGGATATTCAGTGGAATCAACCGTCAATGACAATTCCGTACCCAAATGTTTCCCGGGAGATGACGCGGCAGGCAAGGGTATTGGCCCAGGCACAAAAGAAAAAGGGTGCAGCCCGGCAATCCTATTTGAGTAAAAAACTCAACCGGGATAGTCGGCACACTGTTTGGCTGTTAGTATCGACTAAGCGCCAGCGGATTTTCGTAATGCAGGGACTGTACCCCGTATATACAATGTATGCTTCGATTGGGAAAAACTACCACCCTGTAGCCAGGATAAACCAGACACCGGTTGGTTTTGCCCACGTTACTCGAAGTGGGGGTCAGTTCTTTGACCCGCAGTTAAATCAGGGAACCAGTGGGTGGCTCACGTATTCGACGAAACAAAACCGGGGACAAATTAAGTCCGTTCCACTATCACAAAAGGGCCAACCTTTAAAAAAAGGCTTATGGCATTTTGGCTCGACTAAGTTGTCAAAGAAACATAATCACCGGAATAACGGCGCCATTTATGTTTCCGTTCCTGACGCTCAGTGGCTTAGTCAGAATATTAAGCCCGGAACGCAGATCATTGTCACCGGCTACCAGTCTGACAGCATTGCGCAGTACTGGAATCAGTTTTAAAGTAAAATAGCGATGCAAAAAGAGGTTGGGACGTAAATAATGGGTCCTAACCTCTTTTGCTAATTCTTACTCTTAACGATTATTCATTTGTAATTACGACCTTAGTCCCCGTCGGAACGGCGGTGTGGAACCACTTCGCGTCAGCCACCGATAATCTGATACAACCATGTGACCCCGGGTGCTTCCCGAGTTTCTTTGCTTCCTTAACGTTATATTGACCGTTTGCCTTGGTTGGGACGGAGTGGAAAAGGTATACGCCATTGTCCTTCCACGAAACGTAGTAATTGGCGCCCTCGCCGAGCTTGTTGTTAAAAAAGGAATCGCCACGGACGTTTTGAATGTGGAACGTGCCCGTTGGGGTGGTGCTAACCATCTTATGGGTTTTCGGGTTACGCTGGTATACCCCGCCCGAACAATACATTGTGTAAATCACCTTTTTACCGGACATAATGTAAACCCGGCATTTCTTTAATGCAACCTTGATCCAGAGGTTCTTGGTGGTTGCCAAGTTCGGGTATGCGACCGTTTCGGACGATTTGTGCCAGTTGATTGGTGCCCGCATGTGGTGGCTAACCGTTGTCGCATGGGCAAGCGGTGTGGTTGGAGCAGCGGGTGTGGCAACACTTCCCCCGATGGTTAAACCAATACAACCAGCTACAATTAGTGGTAAAGTCTTTTTCATTCTTATTCCTCCCCAATAGAACACATTTTAATTCCTGTTTTGAAACCTATCCCAGAACGATTGTCACCTTAGTATGGTCCGGAAGGTTCTGGTACAGCCACTGGGCATCCGCCTTGGTTAACCAGATACTTCCGTCCGTAACGTTCTTTTTCCCGATATTTTTGTTTTTCTTAGCGTTGTAGTCCCCGCTCAAGTTTGTTGGGCCGGTCCGGAAGTACAGGGTTGTCCCGTTATGGTTAGTAAACGCAATGTTGAAGTGGTAGCCCTGCTGGCCGTTAACAAGCGGTTCCTGTTTATCCCCAGTTGTGAAATCACCGGTCGGCGTTTTGCTAGTGGGCTCTTCATTATTGGGGTTGCTGGAGAGTATTCCGGCGGACGCGTACATCGTATAAACCGGGTGATTACCGCTCATCACGTAAACCCGTTTTTTCCTAATGTTTACCAGTAATGAAAGGTCCTGAACGTGGTTTAAGTCGGGGTACCCCTTTGTTTCTGAAGATTGTTGCCAGTCGATTGGTTGCCGCATATCCTTAGGCGCAGGGAATGCGACCCGCTGCTTTTTAGTGGATGAAGCTGTCGGCGTGGAGCGGTGGACGGCTTGTTTGGCTGAATGAACAATTACGTGTGGGCGGGATGATTGTGCCGGATGGTGGGTAAAGCCGTAGCCGAGAAGGCCGCCACCCAGAATAATTAACCCCAGTGCCCCAATCAGGAGAAATGGTTTGCGTAAATTGGTCTTCATATTATTAATCTCCGTTCATTTTTACTATAAGTTAGTACTATAGATAAATTAGCCGGAACGACCAGAAAAGTCAATTTTGGCCGGCGACGATTGCATTTCGCTAAATTATCGGGTAGAATACCGCATGATTTAAACTAGCCCGGGAGGATTCAGCATGGAAATTAAGGTGGCAACGTTTATCGATCAGGTAACGGCGGGGATGCCGCAGGAAACGGTGACTGCTAGTGCCAAGGAATATGCACGGTTGGGCAGTGAGAAGGTGGCCGCCGTTCTAGTTGATGGGTTGACCAAGCACGTGGCAAAGGGCGAATTGGTTCAGAGTAGCGTGACCACCCAGTTTGCCGGTGAGCAAGTGACGCTGCGGTTGGAGACGGGGATCATTAACCTGCCAGCCGAAAATATTACAAAGGTTGCTAATTTTTTCAACGATTCCGATGAAACCGTTCCGGTTAATGCGTACTTAGTCGTTAAATCACCAGCAATTAACCGTTCGGGGCTCCGGATAGATAAGGTCGCCTCCGTTGCAGCAATTCTGAGTGCTCCCGATGATGTGGTCGCCAAGCTCACTATTATGCTCGCCGAAAAGCAAGCGGTGATTGAGAAGAACGCGACAAGTGAAAAGTGATAGAATGGGGCTAGAGAAGATTTACGGGTAAAAGCCCGGAAAGAAATGGGGAATGACCTGTGCCAGGTGGTCCGGCGATAATTGACCTAATTACTGTACTTATTGTATTTTACTTTGCAGCCTTTTTTGTGGCGGCAGAGTTTGCGCTGGTATCAGTGCGGAAAACAGCCCTGGAGAGTCGCCTTGAGAACGGGCAGGGAAGTGCGCGAAAGCTCAAAATGGCCCTCCAGATGGTGTCTAACCTGAACGAGTACCTTTCAACCACGCAGGTGGGGGTCTCACTAGCAGGAATCCTTCTAGGGTGGATTGGGGCTGACGGGTTAGCGACGCTTTTCAGTCATCTTTTAGGGTTAACGCACATTAACCACGCGACGGTTGTTGCGGTTAGTTCCGTGCTTGGCGTGCTGTTGCTAACGTATCTCGAAGTGGTGTTGACGGAAATTGTTCCGAAAAACATTAGTATCGACAAGCCGATGAAGATGATGATGTTTGTCGTAACGCCCCTCCACTACTTCCACGTCCTGTTTTACCCGTTTGTGTGGTTACTGAACGTATCGGCATCGACGATTGTTAAGTGGCTGGGATTGCCGCCAGCGGGAGAAGAGGAGGACGCGTTATCGCAAAACGAAATCCTTAACCTGTCCCGGAACGCCGTGTCGGGGGGGACCCTTGAGAAGAACGACTACGTGTACATGCAGCGGGCGTTTGATTTGAACGATAAGGTCGCCAAGGATGTCATGGTGGACCGGACAAGCCTTGAGGTTGTTGATATTAACAGCACTGTTCAGGAAGTCATTAACCGGTACCTGCAGGACGGCTTTACCCGGTTCCCGGTTGTTGCGCAAAACGATAAGGATAAGATCCTTGGGTACGTCTACATTTACGACATGATCAGGCAGGCGCAGGTTGATGCGCAGCTTCCTGTTAGTCGGCTTTTACGGACGATTATTAGTGTGTCAGAAGTTACGCCGATTCAGGAACTGCTCCAGCAGATGATTAAGCGGCAAACGCCAATTGTTGTTGTGCTGGATGAGTATGGCGGCACCAGCGGAATCGTAACTGATAAGGATATCTACGAGGAGCTCTTCGGAACCGTTAAGGATGAAATCGATGATGTTTCTGCCGAAGATATCATAAAAAACGATGACGGAACTTACCGTGTGTCCGGGAAGACAACGTTGTACGATTTTGAACGGTTCTTTAAGTTCCGGAGTAAGGACTTCTTGGAATCTGAAAGTGTGACGGTAGCTGGTTATCTCCTTGAGAATTACCAACAGATCAAACAGGGGACGAAGGTCCGGATTGGCCCGTTTGAGCTTGAGGTAACGAAGTTTAAGCGGAACTTCATTGAGTGGGTGACCGTGCGCCGTTTGCCAGAAGACGAGGTTCAGGAAGATGACGGGGTTGCATCGGTCCCGCCAACGGATGAATAATGCATAATTAGCGGTTGCAGTGGTGCAGCCGCTTTATTTATCGAAGGTTACAAAAAGGAAGGGTGCGTACATATGGAACGAATCTTACCACTAGAACGGGGGATTAACCTCCGCGAGCTTGGCGGATACGAGACGGAGGATGGCCGGCACGTCCGGTGGCATAAGTTAATGCGGAGTGGCCATCTTGGTGAACTAAGTGCGGCGGATGAAACGACGCTGAAAGCGGCTGGCCTGCGACAGATTGTCGATCTTCGTGAAGAAGCTGAGACCATTGTGGTTCCTGACCGCCCGATGCACGGGGTGCACGCCCATCATATGTCGGTTTATCCGTTTACCAATCAGCTGCCACAAAACGTTGGGCTTGCCCGAATGGCGCGGTTAAGTCAGGCGGGATTAAGCCTTGCCGGCCAAACCTACGCCCAGATGTTGACGGATCCGCACGCCATCGGTGTTTGGCAGCGACTTTTCGCGGTTCTGTTAAAAAACCGGCGGGCGCACCAGGCGGTCCTGTTTCACTGTACGGCCGGAAAGGACCGGACGGGGGTGGCCGCATTTTTAATTTTAAATGCACTGGGCGTGAAGCGGCCGGCCGTCTTACAGGATTACATGCTGACAAACCTAACGTTTAGTTCGCTTTCGCCTTTGGAACTGAACGGGTTATTAGTTCCGGGACAGGATGCCGCGCTGGCAAACGAGTTAAATAAGCAGCCGATGGTTAGTGAGCAGGATTTTAAGGTGATGGAGCTAACGGTTCGGTTAATGGCGGGGGATTTTATGACGTACCTTACGAATATTGTGGGCATTACGCCCCGCCAGGTAGAGCGGTTACGCGAATTATACTTAGAGTAACGGGGCTTAGTTTGCGAACTATTTTGCGGGTAACAATGATATTCGCATTAGAATTACCTTAGTTAGCCAAAAATACTTGCCAAACGTTCATCTTTCTTGTAGATTAGACGTTAAATAATTAATAAAGGAGACAGCGCAATGACAAATTGGGATACCAAGTTTGATAAAAAAGGATTTACTTTTGACGACGTTCTGTTGATTCCAGCGGAGAGCCATGTTTTGCCAAACGAGGTGGACCTAGGCGTCCAGTTGGCCGAAAACATCAAGCTGAATATTCCAATTATTAGTGCTGGGATGGATACCGTTACCGAATCGGCGATGGCCATTGCCATGGCGCGGCAGGGAGGTCTAGGAGTCATTCACAAGAACATGACAATTGACCGCCAGGTTGATGAGGTGCGGAAGGTTAAGCGGTCCGAAAACGGTGTTATCATTAACCCGTTCTTCCTGACTCCTGACCGGGCCGTTAGCGAAGCAGAAGCACTGATGAGCAAGTACCATATCAGTGGGGTGCCGGTGGTTAATAACGCAACGGATAAGAAGTTAGTGGGGATTATTACCAACCGGGATATTCGGTTTGTTAGCGACTACTCCGTTGCAATTGAAACGGTGATGAGTCCGGAAGAAGACCTGGTAACGGCGCCGGAAGGAACAACCGTTCAGGAAGCCCAACAGATTCTTGAAGATAACAAGATTGAAAAACTGCCAATGGTTGATGACGAGGGGCGGCTGACGGGGTTAATTACCCTTAAGGATATTGAGAAGGTCGTGGAATTCCCGCACGCGGCTAAGGATAAGTACGGGCGGCTGTTGGTTGCTGCTGCTGTCGGGGTTACGAGCGATACGTTCGAACGGGCCGCAGCCCTCCTTGACGCCGGGGCCGACGCACTGGTAATTGACACTGCCCACGGTCATTCTGCGGGTGTTTTACGGAAGATTAAGGAAATCCGGGAGCACTTCCCGGACGCAACGTTGATTGCCGGGAACGTTGCTACGGGTGAAGCAACCCGGGCGCTGTTTGAAGCCGGCGTTGACGTGGTTAAGGTTGGGATTGGCCCTGGTTCAATCTGTACAACCCGGATTGTGGCCGGGGTAGGGGTTCCCCAGTTGACGGCGGTTTACGACGCAGCAAGCGTTGCCCGGGAATACGGGAAGCCGATTATTGCCGACGGGGGAATCAAGTACTCCGGTGACATTGTGAAGGCGATTGCGGCCGGCGGGAACGCTGTTATGCTCGGGTCAATGCTGGCCGGGACGGATGAAGCTCCTGGTGAAACAGAAATCTACCAGGGGCGGCGGTTCAAGACCTACCGTGGAATGGGTAGCTTAGGGGCGATGGACTCAACGCACGGTTCGTCGGACCGGTACTTCCAAAGTGGCGTAAACGAAGCCAACAAGCTCGTGCCGGAAGGGATCGAAGGCCGGGTTGCCTACAAGGGGAAGGTGGCCGACATGGTTTACCAGCTGTGCGGTGGTCTCCGCGCCGGAATGGGCTACTGTGGGGCGCCGAACCTTCAGGCCCTCATCGATAACGCCCAGTTCGTTCAGATTACCGGGGCAGGGCTCCGGGAATCACACCCGCATGACGTTCAGATTACCAAGGAAGCCCCGAACTACTCCCGGAAGTAATTGGCGAAAAGACTAAATTAACTTAATTTTAAATAATAGCAAAAACAAACCGGTTGAACGGCAGAACCTGCGACAGAACGGGGGATGACGGGCAGCCGGTTTGTTTATACTGGTTAAGGTTGCCCCGCATCATTTTTCAGGGAGTGGGCGAAGTTTGCTATAATGAGGCTAATCGCCCACGTGATTTGTGGACAGATAAGGAGACGTGACGAATGAAAATTTTAGTTGTTGATGACGATAAGGAAATTGTTGAATTACTCGGCATTTACATCGAAAATGAAGGTTACGAAGTAGAAAAGGCCTACAACGGCCGGGAAGCCCTCACAAAGTTAAACACTAATCCGGATACTGCACTTATGATTCTTGACGTGATGATGCCAGAAATGGACGGGTTGGCGGTTGTCCGGGAAGTGCGGCGTGATTCGCAGATTCCGATTTTGATGCTTTCCGCTAAGACGGATGATCTGGATAAGATTCAGGGACTTGTTCAGGGGGCCGATGATTACGTAACGAAGCCGTTTAACCCGCTGGAAGTTATGGCCCGGGTAAAGTCGCTTCTTCGGCGGGCGCAGCACGAAGTTAAGAATGACGAACCGGATAAGATTGAAGTGGGACCGCTAATTATCAAGAAGGATTCCCACGAAGTTAAGACGGTGAACGGGAATAACATTCAGCTGACGGCCCTCGAATTTGGGATCTTATACTTATTAGCAAGTTACCCGAACCGGGTATTTTCCGCGGACGAAATTTTCGAACGGGTTTGGCGTCAGGAATCGGTTGTTTCCGCGAAAACCGTAATGGTTCACGTTAGTCACTTACGGGACAAGATTGAGGAAGCCACCGGTGGTGAAAAGGTAATTCAGACCGTTTGGGGCGTTGGTTACAAGATTGAGGCGTAGTACAAAGAAAAAATGAAGTTAAAGCTAACATCGCGGGAAAAGAGTGAGTTAGTTGGTGAGGGTGTCGTAACGCTAATCTTACTGTTACTGCTCGAAATGTCCGCCTTTGTAATCCTTAATACGGAGATTTCGTCTGACCCGCAGCTCCGGTTAGGCCTTTTTGCACTAAAAACATCATTTGTCTTCGGGGCTAACCGGGCAACAATGCTTAGTTGGGGAACCATCTTTGTCTTGGTAATGATGGTGATTGATTTTATCATTGTGCACTGGCGGCTAGTGCGGCGGATGCACCAGATTGAACTCCGGCACATCATCATGGAACTCCATTACATTGGAGCGGGGCACTTTGAACATCGGATTCCGTTTGTTTTGAAGGGACAGATGCAGCGGATTGTTACCAGTATCAATACGTTAGTTGATAGTACGACTAATGCAATGGCGGAGGAGCGGCGGATTGAACGGTCGAAGGATGAACTAATTGTCAATGTTAGTCACGATATCCGGACCCCGTTGACCTCCATCATCGGATACTTGGGGTTAATTGAGGATGGGCAGTATAAGGATGAGGATGATCTCCTGAAGTATACCCATACGGCGTATTTAAAGGCGAAGCAGATGAAATCGCTTGTGGATGACCTCTTTGAGTACACTAAGATTCAGCAGACGGATAACCCGTTGAAATTAACAACGATTAACCTGGGATCCATGCTCGAGCAATTAACGGCTAGTTTTGAGTTAGAAGCTGAAGAAAAAGGGATGGAGTTAACCTCGAATGTTCCGGATGACCTTCAGGTGGAAGTTGATCCGGAAAAACTTGCCCGGGTTTTTAGTAATCTCATTACAAACGCAATCAAGTATGGGAAGGGCGGCAAGCACATCGTTGTAACGTGCCGTAAACCTTCTTCCCAAGAAGTAATTGTTACCGTGGCAAATGACGGGGAACCAATTCCGGCTGATGCTCTTCCCAAGCTCTTTGACCGGTTTTACCGGGTGGAAGGTTCCCGCTCCCGGAAGACGGGCGGAACTGGATTGGGGCTGGCAATCACGCAGGGAATTATTACCCGCCACCACGGGTACATTCAGGTAACGTCTGACGACCAGTGGACAAAGTTCAAGGTTCACCTTCCAGTTAACCATGCGGATAAACTGCAGCCGCCACGGAATTAATGTTTAGGGGATTGAAAAGGAATGAAACGTTTTGGAATTATGTTAGTGGAAGTGGTGGTTCTTGCCCTAACCGTAGTGGGGGGCGTCCTTCCAGTTTATGCTGCGCAAACGGGGGTGTTACGCGCTAACCAAGCAAATGTCCGGGCTGAAATGGTTGTTGACAACCAGACCGGTCAGATTCTTGCGGCGAAAAATAGCCGCCAAGCCGTTCCGGTTGCATCGCTAACCAAGTTAGTAACGTTGTACATTGTGGTGCAGCAGATTAAGTCAGGAAAGCTGCGGTGGAACCAACGAATTACCGTTTCAAAGGCGGCGGCCGGATTAACTAAGGATAAAATATTGATGAACGTTCCGTTGACTGCCGGAAAGAAGTACCGGGTGCGGGATCTCTTTCAGGCGGCGTTGGTTTGTTCTGCCAATGACGCGGCGCAGGCCCTGGCCGATGCTGTTTCCCATAATCACCCCGCAAAGTTTGCGGCTATGATGCGGACCCAGCTTCAGCGGTGGGGAATTCAGGATGCTAAGATGTACACCGCTAACGGCTTGGATAACGGTGATGATGGGGCCGACCGGGTTGCAGGTGTTTCTAAAACAGCGAAGGACCAGCTATCTGCACGGGACCTCGTGGTTGTAACGCAGCACCTGTTACGGGCGGATCCTGGAATACTAAAGATGAGTCAACAGCGGCAAATTACGTTTGCCGGTCACCAATACCAGGGTTCTGACCAAATGTTGCCGGGTGGAGCGGCAGCTGATCCGGCGTACCACGTTTTAGGACTGAAAACGGGGCTAACAAAGGCAGCAGGCCAGTGCTTCGTGGGCGTTGTTGATGTGCAGGGTCGCCGGTTGATTACGGTTGTCTTAGGAGCGCCGAATAGGGATCAAAATGCGCGGTTTACGGCAACTAAACAGTTACTGGACCAGGTAACTAATAATTACAACGTACAGCGCATTGCAGCCCATCGGCCGGTTCGGGGAGCACGGACAATTCGTGTAATGAACGGGCATAAACACCGCGTTACGGTTGCTCCCCGAAAGGAAACGGCTGTTTGGGTTCGGAAAGGAGCACAGCTTCAAAAACGGGTGACGGCCCTCCCAAGTCACGCTAAAAATAATCAATTCGTAGCGCCGGTCGCGCGTGATCAGCGGGTGGGGACCCTTAACTTAACGGCCCGGGGGTTGCGATGCATGGATGGAACAACAACGATAAAGCTTCCGGTCGAAGCCACGCAGTCGACTGCCCGGCTGAGCTGGTGGGTCCGGTTGATGCGATTAGTATAGGAGGAGAAGGATGCGGGAAAGATTTACCCGGATATTTTATGGGGCAACGGTGCTATTGGTAATTGCCCTGTTTGTGGTAGCGGCCCTTGGCTTTTTTCTTGGACGGGCGACAATGTTACGGTGGCTTTCGCCGCTATGCTGGCTGGCACTCTGTACAACGGGGGCAGCCGGGATTGTTCGGCGGCGGTTAACTGCCCAGGAATGGGGATTGATTGTTGTCCTGGTGCTAATCATAGCGATTAGTTGGTGGTTAGGCTAATTGGAGGTTGACGTGAAGGATAAACGGAAATGGTTAGTTGGTGGCGGCATTGTCCTGATTATCATTTTAGGAATATTGGTTGTTCATCAGTACTATCCTGACTTTCGGTTAGGGTTGCCCCTTGGACGGACTGGTCTTCGCCAACTATTACGGCACCACGGTCCGGTAAGTGCGGTGATTTTAATTTTATTAACCGCTGCAATGACGGCGGTTCCTGGTGTATCAAGTTCCATTGTATGCGTTTTTAATGGGGTTGCGTACGGTCCGATTGTGGGGTTTTTGATGAACGTCATTGGAATGGCGCTTGGAAATAGCGGTGTGATTATGACCCTCGCTAAGCTTCCAGCCCAGAATAAAAAACATCCCCGAATTAACTTGCGAGCAACGGGCTATCCGGGAATAACCGCAATGTTGGGTTACATGATTCCGGTGATTCCCTCTGCCCTGGTGAGTTACGCGGTAGTTAAAGCGCGGCTTCGGGGCCCGAAGATTACTGCGGCAGTTATTGGCGGCAGTTTGCCGACTGCTTTTTTGTATGCCTTTGGGGGTGACGCCCTCTTACGGGGGAGCTACCGGCGCTTATTAATTGTCGGGGGCGGGCTGCTACTTCTGGTTGCAGGAGTGTTACTTTTCCGCCGGCTTCATCACGTTGTGCGGCGGTACCGGCAGGAAGGGTAGCATTTTCGTTATGTTACAGAATGTTACAAAATAACGCTTATGTTACAGAATAACGCCATTTAGTAATTTTGCTGGCAAAAGGCTGTTACATATGTTCCTTATACTTAGAGATAGTTACCCTAGGAGACTAGGGATTGATTAGTTGTAAATAAAAGATTAGTTTACAGGAGTGAGTTTAGTTTATGAAGTTGAACAAGGTTTTAATGTCAGTTGCAACAATGGCGGGGGTCGTAGCTGCAGGATCAGTTGCCGCTAATGCCGATGTTGTTACGGTTCAGCAGGGGGATACGGTTTGGGGCTTTGCTCAGGAGACCAATTCGACAGTTGCCCAGATTGCACAGCAGAACAACCTGCAAAACCCGAACCTGATCTTTGTTGGTCAGCAGCTCCAGATTGGACAGACGGTTCAGCAGAGTAATGCTCAGGCCCAAGCCGCTGCCGCTCAGGCGCAGGCAAACGCTGAAGCTCAGGCAGCTGCCGCTCAGCAGGCTCAGGATGCCGCTGCCCAGGCTGCTAAGGAACAGCAACAGGCGCAGGCAAATGCTCAGGCCCAAGCTGCTGCTCAGGCCCAGCAAAAGGCTCAAGAAGAGGCTGCTGCTAAGGCTGCTCAACAGGCGCAGCAGCAGAAGCAAGCTGATGAGAAACAGTACGCCCAACGGCAAAACCAGGTTAACTACAACAACGCTAACCGGACGGTGCAACACGTCGTTCGTTCTACCCAGGCCCCTGTTTCAAACAACACGTCATCAAACAACGGTGGGCTGGATGCTGCTAATGCTGCTGCCCGGGCGTGGATTGTTGCCCGCGAGTCAGGTGGTAACTACAACGCCACGAACGGAAACTACTACGGGAAGTACCAATTATCACGGTCATACTTACACGGTGACTACTCACCGGCTAACCAGGACCGGGTTGCTAACCAGTACGTTTCAAGCCGGTATGGTTCATGGGTTAACGCCGAGAACCACTGGAAGCAGTGTGGTTGGTACTAAAACTAATAAAAAAATAACACTGAAAACGGGAAGGTCAAATGGCCTTCCCGTTTTTGTATGGGCTTGATGATTGCAGCTATGCGCGCTGACGGGGCGTTTGCCAACTGATGATGAGGACTAAAACGATGAGGATAAGCGTGACGAGGTAGCCGGTCCTAATTCCTGTTAACTTGGAAAATCCAGGAGGAAACCGCACTTTTACAGCAGGGCTTTTCCCACTTGATAACTGCGCTACAATGGGACCGGATCTTCTGGAATAATAATAAAATCGTAGTTACCAAACCCTTTGATCAGGAGATTGATATTGGTAACTCTGGGGTCCTGCTTTTAATTCCTAGTCTGTTTACGTGGCCGCACCTGTTTGTTTCGCAGAGCCAAAATAACGCCATTATTAATTACGGGTTTGATAAGGTTATTAGTCAAACGGCATTCCCAGCCTTAGAGCGGCTTTTTAAGGCGTTGGGTGATCCGTTGCGGTTACGCATTCTAAGGGTTCTAAATGAGCAACCGCAGACTACCCAAACGCTCGCCAGTTCATTAGGGTGTGCCGAGTCGACCGTTTCCCGCGACCTGCAGCTGTTAAGGGAGAGCGGTGTGGTTGTACCGCACCGGCAGGGCAAGTTCGTTTTTTATCAGGTAACGGACAAGCTCACAGCGTTGATTCCCCGGTTCTTTGATTACCTGGATGAAAACGATGATTAAGCACAAAAAACAGGCCCCGTTAAGGACCTGTTTTTCAATATCTATTTATTAGCTGATGCTAAATCTTAGTACCAACCGTGTGATTCCCAGAAGCGTTGAGCGTTTACCCAAGAACCGTACCGGCTAGCAACGTACTGGTTAGCAACCGCGTCCTGGTGAGCTGGTGAGTAGTCACCGCCAAGGTAGCTAGCGCTCAGCTGGTACTTACCGATGTACTGGCCGTTCCGAGCGTTGTAGTTGCCACCTGATTCACGAGCAACGATCCATGCCCGTGCGGCCGCTTCAGAACCTGATAACTGCTGGCCGCCGTTGTCACTCTGCGTGGTGGTAGCCTGGTTGTTCTGGTTCTGGACGTTAGCAGCGGCGTTGTTGTTAGCCTGGCCGTTGTTCTGGTTGCTTGACTGAGCCTGGTTGTTGTTCCCAATCTGAAGCTGCTGCCCAACGTAAATCAGGTTAGCGTTTGAAATGTGGTTTTGTTTAACGATTGCGTCAACCGTTGTGTTGTACTTCTGGGCTAATGCTGAAAGCGTGTCACCCGCCTTAACGGTTACCGTGTCAGCCTTAGCAACGGCGCTAACGGCAAAAACTCCACCTAATGCTGCTGCAGATGCAAGTGTCTTCTTTAAATTCATAAAATATCTTCACTCCTGTAATGTATGATACTTGCTATACTTCTTACTCATTCGGGATATCGTTTCCCCGAACCAACAATTCATAGTATACGGGGGGAAGGTGACACCCGTGTAGCAGCTAAATTACGAAATCGGCTGTTCCTGTAATATTCCCCCATATTTGTAATATTTTGTAACGGAAACCGGTTTTGTTAGGATCTATTTAATAAATAGGGGGTTTGGGTGAAGGAGGCGTACGGTATAATAGGAACAAAATGATTAGGGGATGGTCTAATTGGCACATATTCTTCTTATGAATGCGGGAAGTTCGTCGGTTAAGTGGAAGTTGTTTCGGATGAAGACGGAGGAGCTTTTGGCTCGGGGAGAAGTGGAGCGGATTAACCTCCCCCAGTCAAAATTAACTATTAAGTATGCCGGCAAACAGGACGAAACGATCGTTGATAATTTAACGTATGCTGCAGCGGCGCAGTTAATTATTGATAAGATTCAGGAATTAGGGATTACGACGCTGGATAAGATTTCGTGTGTGGGCCACCGGGTAGTTGCAGGGGGCCACGAGTTCGAGCATGCAGTGCGGGTGACCCCCGCGCGGTTAGAAAAGATTATTGCAATGAGTGATTACGCGCCGCTTCATAATCCGATGGAGGCCAAGTACATTAAGCTCATGCAGCGGGTTTTACCTGATGTTCCCCAGTACGCGGTTTTTGACAGTAAGTTCTTCTTGGGGATGCCTGAAATGAACGCGATTTACAGTCTCCCCTATAAATACACCGAAAAGTACCACATTCGGCGGTACGGGGAGCACGGGATCAGTCATGAATACCTGATGAACCGGGTGGCGACCCTCCTTGACCGGGATGTTCACGCCCTGCGTATCATTACCCTGCATCTTGGTGGGGGGGCATCAATTACCGCCGACCGTGACGGCCATGCTTTTGACACGTCGATGGGCTTTACGCCCCTTGACGGGATTACGATGGGGACCCGGAGTGGCGACGTCGACCCCGAAATCGTTCCGTTTTTGATGGATAAACTGGGAAAATCCGCCCGAGAAGTCCTTAACCTGCTCAATAAGGAATCGGGAATGTATGGCATCTCCGGGATTTCTTCGGACATGCGGGATATTATGGCGCAGTACGAGACCAACGAGCGGGCAAAGTTAGCCGTGGATGTTTTCATTAACCGGATTGTTAAGTTTGTGGGCAGTTATGCCGTGGAGATGGGTGGTGTGGATGCCATCGCTTTTGCGGGGGGAATCGGTGAAAACGATGCGTATGTTCGCCAGGAAGTGTGCCGCCAACTAGCACTTCTGGGAATTAAGCTCGATGCCACCAAGAACGAGCAACTGAATCACGGGGGCGAAGGATTGATTTCAACGCCGGATTCGGCCGTGCAGGTACTTCTTGTACCAACAAACGAGGAACTGTTCATGGTTCAGCAAATTAAGGCAGAGCAGCAACGCGAACAGGCTGCTAGTCATTAATTGGTAAGATAACGTGTGAAAAACGGATCATCCTTATTTGGACGATCCGTTTTTCTTTAATTTCCAGAATTAGTAACCCCCAGAATATCGTGGGGACTCATGTAGCGGGTCCGCATGATAATTTCGGTAATTTGCTGGGGTGGTTCGGGGTTATCCTTAGTCAACCACAGCTTAATGATGTCAAGGATTTGGGAAATAATGATTTCATGCGCGTAGTCGTTGGGGAGAGTGGGCGTCATCTGGTGGTTTCCCTTGATGATGTCGAGGTCCTTATCAATGATGTCGATTAGCCAACGCTTAATCTTATCCTCGAAGTGGGGATCCCCGTTCGGACCGAGAAGCGCCTTGGCGAGGTCAAACTCCTCGTAAATGTAATCCACGATTTTACTAACCGTTGCGTACAACTTCATTTGGGATTCAGCGGTGGCCACGCCGTTTTCTGGTAAATGCTTAATGAAACCATCATTTAATGAAGCGGCGATTTCCGTGAGGATGGTTTGCTCGTAGTGGCCAACCAGGGCCGGTTTATCCACAAAATGCTTGTAAAACGTGCTCCGGTTAATGTCCGCCGCTTGCGTAATGTCCTTGACGGTCACGCGACTGAGGCCCTTTTCGTTTACCAGGTAAATAAAGGCGGCCTTAATTTTTCGTTGCGTTGTTGCGACTTTTCCGTGCACTGTCATATGTACTCCCCCTCGCTACGTTTATCCTACCATGTTCTTCTCTTAAAACAACATATTGTTGCTTAAAAAACCAATAATCAATGAAATTAGGGCAACACTTTCGCTGGTTTTGTCCGTTGTCGCGGGGTTATAATCGCGGTATCATGATACGTGAAAAGCAACACTGTGTTTATTTCGCGAGAAACAGTGAAAAGGGAAGAAAGGAGAATATTATGAACGAACAAAACCAACGACATAAACGGCGCTACATTGCTCAGGCGCTGGTTTGGATTGTTATGCTTCTTGTAGGGCTTTTCATGATGCCAAATATTAGCGCGTTGGTGCGGGAAAAGGGCCAAATTAAGCTTCCAGCATCAGCGAATAGTCAGGTGGCCCAGGTGATTCAAAATCATTGGGGACGTTACATGGACAACACGCGGGAAGTTGTCGTGGTGTTTAATAACGGAAATGATAAGCTGAGTGCTCAGCAGAAACACCGGATTAACACGACGATTTCGTACCTGAAGGCGCATAAGCAGCGGTATCATATTAAGGCGATGACGGCGCCAAATGAAAACAAGTATACGAAAAAGCAGCTGATTTCTAAGGATAAAACAACGGAACTGCTGCAGTTAAACGTTGATAAGAAGGAACCGGTTGCCCAGATGCGCGAAAAGCTCGAACAGGGAGCAGAAACCGCAGGGGTAAAAACCTACGTGACCGGCGCGGATATCCTTCAGGATGACTTTGACGCCGAGACCGAAGAGGGGATCAAGAAGACGGAGTTAATCACCATTATCTTCATCTTCATTGTGCTGGCGTACGTTTTCCGCTCACCGCTTACCCCGATTTTCTCACTCCTTTCAGTGGGAATTTCGTTCCTGATTTCACTGAGCGTTGTGATGAATTTGGCCAAGCATTTTGGGTTCCCACTATCGAACTTTACCCAGGTTTTCATGGTGGTTGTGCTCTTTGGGATTGGGACGGACTACAATATCTTGCTGTTTGACCAGTTTAAGGAGGAGCTCAGTAAGGGACTCGATCGGGTAACGGCGACCCGCAACGCGTTGAAGGTAGCGGGTCATACGATTCTCATGAGTGGTTCCACCGTTCTGATCGGGTTTGCAACGCTTGGATTAGCTAAGTTTAGTATTTATAAGTCAACGCTTGGGGTGGCCGTAGCCGTAGCGGTTCTGCTGCTGGCACTGCTCACACTTAACCCGTTTTTTATGGCGCTGTTAGGGCAGAAGATCTTCTGGCCGACTAAGCAGTTTAATGGATCCAGCAAGAGTAAGTTATGGCACTGGATTTCATCCAATGCGGTGAAAATGCCGCTTCTCGGCCTTGGCGTTGCTGTTTTATGTGCCTTACCGTTCCTCTTGTCCGGAAGCCACCCGCTAAACTACGACACGCTTGTCGAGTTGCGGGATACCCTCCCGGCTAAGGAAGGATTCCGCGTCGTGCAAAAGCACTTCACTCCGGGGACCGCAGAGCCGACCACGTTATACATCCGGACAAACCACCGGCTGGATAACGAAAAGGATCTGCGGGAGATTGATGCGCTTGCCCAGCGCTTACAGCGGGTTCCAGGAGTAAAGACGGTTGCGACGGTGACGGAACCTGGTGGTGGCCGCATCAAACAGCTGTACGTTAAGAACCAGCTGGGAACGATTACCAGCGGGATGAAGGACGCCCGGAAAGGGTTGAACCAAATTAGTAATGGGTTGAACGGTGCGGTTGCCCAAATGCAGGGCGCAAACCTGCAAGGCGGAATTGATGGGGTTAACATGCTGGCTGCCGGCTCTAACCAGCTATTGAGCGGGAGCGAACAGCTTCAGGCTGGCGCTAACACCCTGGCAAACGGTGCGGGAACGCTTGGCAATGGACTTAACCTGTTGAATGCCCAACAAGGCGCGATCCAGAACGGCACGGGTCAGCTGGTTGATAGTATTGGCCAGCTGCAAAACGGGGCTAATCAGGTGGCAAACGGCTTGAGCCAGGTTCAGCAACAGGTTCAATCACAGTTGAACCCGCAACAGTTAAGCCAGTTAAACTCAGCGCTTAACTCGATGAACAGTGCGCTTAATGCGTTGAATAACATGCCTGATATGGGGAAGGTTCAACAAACTGCCCAGTCCCTTGAACAAAATAGTAATAAGGCGAAAAATGATGCGGCTGCCCTGCAACAGGCCCTTGGTAAGATGGGCGGTAACGGGGTTGACACCAATCAGGTTGCCAATCAGGTCGCCGGCGCGGTTTCAGGGTTATCCCCGCAACAGAAACAGCAACTGCAGGGCGCCCTGCAACAGGCCGTTGGTCAGATGCAGCAGCAGAACAGTGGGGCGGTGAACGACGCTAAGTCGGCGGCCCAGAACCTGCAAAACGATATGGGGAACGTTCAGCAGGCTGGGAATCAGCTTTCCAGTCAGTTAAACACCCTGAAGAGTGCGAGCGATCAGCTAAATAACCTGAAACAGCAGGCGAGCGGAATGAACGTCGGCGCAATGCAACAGCAGCTTAACCAGTTGCAGTCCTCAGCCAGCCAACTGTCCAACGTTCTTGGCCAGTTACAGAACGGTTCGGCTCAGGTGGCAAACGGGCTTAACCAGCTGCAAAACGGGGCGAGCGGAATGCAAAATAGCCTCCAGCAGTACACCAACGGGGTAGCTAGTGCGGCCGCCGGTGCCAACCAACTTGAGAATGGCGCAGCGCTTCTAGCTGCTAAGCAGGGTGAGTTAACGGCCGGGTTATCGACGCTAAATGACGGTATTACCCAGATGGCAACGGAGATGCAGGGGCTTATCGGCCAGATGCAGCAGCTTGAATACGGGTTGCAAACGGCCAGCGCTGGTGCCCAAAAGATTAACGACGGTGTCGGGGCGGCAAATAGCTACCTGACGGGGTTGAAGAATTCTGCCGCGGCAGACACGTACTACGTTCCAAAGAACATCTTGAAGAGTAAGACGTACAAGACGGCGGAAGACAGCTACTTGTCAGCTGATAAAAAGGCCGTTAAGTTCACGATTATTCTGGACATGAACCCAAGTTCATTACGGGCAATGCACAAGGTTGATGAACTCCGGGCAATCGTTAACCAGTCAGTGAAGGGAACGCCGCTTGCTGGGGCAACCGTTGCCTTGGGCGGGCAGTCCGCAAAGACAAACGATACGCATAAGGTGGCCCAAAACGACTTTATGCGGACGGCGGCAATCATGCTGACGGGGATTCTCCTGGCATTGATGGTAATTACCCGCTCGGTTCTCCAACCGTTCTACATTGTCGGCACCCTTCTTCTGGCGTACGTGATGTCGCTGGATATTACGCGGTGGATTAGCACCGTTACGATGGGGCATTCAATGTTGACCTGGAACACACCGTTCTTTGGCTTCGTTGTCCTCATTGCGTTGGGGGTCGACTACAGTATCTTCTTGATGATGCGGTACCGTGAATTTGACATGGGTTCGGCAACGCCGGCTAAACGAATTGTAACGGCGGCTCTCGAAATCGGGGCGGTGGTCATTTCCGCGGCTACTATCCTGAGCGGAACGTTTGCCGCGTTGATTCCGTCAGGTGTGCTGACGTTGATCCAGGTTGCCCTCGTAGTAATTATCGGGTTGATTATTCTGGTCTTTGCCATTCCACTAATCATCCCGAGCCTGTTACGATTGACATACCCGTTAACGGATCGGATGGAAAAGGAGGCCGAAGTTGTTCGGCGGCGGAAGAAGTAGCTAGCGTGAATTGAAAATATGACATAAGGGACCAGCTGACAGCTGGCCCCTTTTTTGGTCAGAATTATTTTTGAAGAATTCTAATTTTGTAAGCAAAGCACTAGGCACATCGCGTTGTTTTGCTTATAATATACCGAGAGAAACTGAAGAAGGTGGGGGATTTAGATGCAAAAAGAACGACTCTCACGACCGTACGTATACTTTTTTGGCTCATTTGGGGGAATTTTATTCGGGTACGACATCGGGGTAATGACCGGTGCCCTCCCATTTCTCCAGCTGGATTGGCACATGCACAACGCGCTAATTATTGGAATGATTACGTCGTCGCTGATGTTCGGGGCAATTTTTGGGGGCCTGTTAGCTGGCCGGTGGGCGGACCGGTATGGCCGTAAAACCATGATTACCGTAGCGGCAACGGTTTTTGCCTGTGGGTCCCTCGTCTCAGCGGTTGTTCCGAATGATGGCGGGTGGTTGTTGATTGCCGTCCGGATTATTCTCGGGTTATCCGTGGGGGCGCTCTCGGCGATTGTTCCGGCGTACATGGCCGAAATGGCGCCTGCGCGGTTGCGGGGCCGGATGACGGGGATTAACTTTACCATGATTGCGGCGGGGACGTTACTGTCGTACGTGGTTGATTACTGCTTAAAGGATTTACCCGCTTCGCTTGCATGGCGAGCCATGCTTGGAATGGCGGCGGTTCCGGCATTAGTTCTTCTCGTTGGAAGCTTAAGGTTGCCGGCGACGCCCCGGTTCTTAATGGTTCAGGGAAACCGTGCGGCGGCTGCACAGGTTCTTCGGGTAATGCAGCCCGATGCTGACATTGACGCGGAAATTGCGACGATTCAGCAGGTTAGCGCCCAGGATGCGGCTGAACGGGCCCTGCCGTACGGTCAAATGCTGACGGGAAAGTACCGCGCATTAGTAATTGCCGGTGTCGGCGTTGCGGGGTTACAACAGTTTATTGGAGTCAATGCTATTTTCTACTACATCCCATTAATCGTGGCCCAGGCAACGGGACATGCGGCAGCTTCCAATTTAATGTGGCCCGTAATTGAGGGGTTGATCCTGTTGGGGGCATCGTTTGTTTTCCTGGCCATTGCAAGTCACTTTAACCGCCGCACTTTGCTGATTTTTGGTGGCACCGGAATGGGGCTAGCATTTGTCCTTCCGGTAGTAATTAACTGGCTGTGGCCGTACGCTAATCCGTTCATCACGCTGGTCCTGCTATGCATTTACGTTGCGTTCTACGGGTTTACGTGGGCGCCCTTGACGTGGGTGCTGGTTGGCGAAATCTTCCCGTTGGCTGTTCGCGGAAAAGCCTCGGGGTTAGCGTCCGCCCTTAACTGGGTAGGAGCGTTTGTTGTCGGGCTGATTTTCCCGGTAATGACGGCAATGATGAGGCAGGCAACCGTTTTTGGAATTTTTGGGTTGGTCTGTTTTGCAGCGGTTCTCTTTGTTTGGCTAGCTGTTCCGGAAACGAAGGGGCACACGCTGGAAGAAATCGAGCAACAGTACACGAAGGGGAACCGGTAAAAGGGATTTTTGTGTAAAGTGAACGAGCGTAACGGAAGCAGAAACCCGAAGCTATCGGTTCGGGGGTTCAAACTTCTGTTACGCTCGTTTTTTAATTAATTATTACTATTACCACCGACAAACGCGCCGATAATGGTGGTAGTGATGGCGCATTCCGTGAACCCGGTAACGGTCGTAATGTGGTGCATCCGGCGGGGTCGGCACGGTCATTGCCGGATCACTGGTTGACGTTCCGTCCTGGTAGTTAAATTGGTATCCGGGCTGGACGTTATACAGGTAAACGTTAAAGTTAAGCCCGTTTGAGCCCACCGCTTGCATCCATACTCCTTTTGCCATTAGGTCGTTTCCTTGGAAAATGGGTTGAACCCGGTAAATGACCCGGGCGCCTTCCCGGAGGGCTCGCCGGACCTTCCCCTCATAAATCGTTTGCAGTTTTTGGTTACAAAAGGCCGTCTGGGTGAAGAGGTTGCGGGGGTTATTCTGGTCGCCTGACTGTTGGGCAGGGTCGTATTGTCCCGTCGTCGCAATTCCCTTGGAGAGCGAGTAGGCAATGATGTGGCCCCGGTTTAAGATTGCCGTATGGTGGCGGTTAAATTTCTGGTGCCAGCCGGTGGGCTTGACCGTTTGCCGTTCCCGCAGCTGATCGTTTGCCACGTTGCGCGGCATTAACATCGCCGTTGCGGGCGCAGTAGTTCTGTTTAGCCGGTCAAGGTGGCTGTATTCAACGTGGTTAGAGTGCCAGTCGCTGAGTGCCAGGGTGGATTTTCCCCCGTTAACCTGAACAATCGGGGAAGTTCCAGAGCGGTAATTGAGGCTTGCGAGGTGCGCCGCCGTTGCATCATCGTTATCAGCGGCAACAGAAGTAATTGTTGGCCGGGAAATGCCCGGAATGGCAGCGGTAATGGTCCCCCCAAGAATTGTTAGGAAGACAAGGGCCGCCGCGGTAATTCGCCCAAACCAGTTATGCTTTTTTCTCATTACGCGTCTCCTTCCTATTTATGCCCATCGCGTGGTTCGCAGATAACCGTCCAAATACTTTGGGGAGCAACGCGAAGTTTATCGGTTGGAAGCATCAGGACAATTAATTCAAGAATGAAGATGACCGCAAAAACAATTCCGGAAAAAAGCCGTACGAGGTACATTGCGCAGAAGAACAGGATAACTGCGTTCAGGCTGAATCCCACGTCCCGGAGTCGGCGGGCAGCTAGTCCGAGGGAAGCCAAGCAATTAGCAGCGAAGAAAACGGTAACGATAAACATTGCAAGGGCGACGAGTAGGCCTGAATGACCCCATGAGAACCACTTGATAAGCGCAAAAATCACGGCGATGGGAAGAAGGATTAGCTGGGCAAGCCAGAATTGCTTCCTACTAGCTGATTTGCGCCAGTTGAAGATGTACCGAAAGGCATCGGTCCACGCGTGAAAAATATTCCGAAACATAACAATTGGACTCCTTTAGCAAATAGTAACTAGCCTCTATTCTACCAGAGATTGCGGTCGCTGGCGTTATTATGTAAAACCACCGGCAAACCCGGTGGCGCGGTTCCACTGTGGAAGTGTAATCACTGGGAAGATGGCTGGCGCAGTTTCGTTTTACACCGGTAAAGGAGACTGTAAACTGATGAACGGGAGCACTGCATTTGCTGTGCAAGGGTTGAGGCAGTACAGCGGGGTTCTGTCAGAAAGCTCCATAGAAGGAACGCTTCCCGGACATTTAGCTGTTCCGCGTAAATCCGGAGCCATTCGCGTAGGATGACGATATCCTCAGCGGATGGTGCGTGTGCGATGGTGTCGCTAGGATGAATCCCCCTGGTATCAACAAAGTGTTCCAGCGATGTTGTTGCAAACGCAACCCCTCTTTTCTGGGTATGGGCCTCACGAATCAATCCAGCAATGCAGTGTGAAAGACAAACCCGGAAATACGCCCCAAACGAGACATCGTTTGTTAATGAAAAGGAAGTCACGGCCCGCCAGCAGACGATGCGGGCCTCTTGTTCAAGGTCGTCCCAGTCATAGCCGGGGATAAAACGCACCCGGCTCAGCATACTGCGAACCAGCGGAGAATACTGGTCAAACAATGCATTGAAATTAGCACTAGTCGGTGATGCATAGTAAGCTCGAAGCTGCGAATCGGCACGAGTGTTTGTCATGAAACACCTCCCGTGGAACCGTGGCTTAAATATAAGGGTTCCGGTGGGGGAGTGGTAGTCAAAAATGAACATAAATTGTGAAATTTTGATGAGAATAATGGTCGAAGGGGTGGGAAGGCGTTTAGACTGCAGAAACGGGTGGCTTAAGTACGTGGCCCTGTTAAAGGTTGATGGCTGCATTAGGGGATGGTACTATGCAGATGGAACAGGATATGAATATACCATATCAGCCTTAACCTAACTGGGCCGCCGATCAGTTAGGTTTTTATTTATCTGAATTTATAGGAGGTTCGACATTAATCTTTGGGTGGTTCTCGTTTGGAAGTTGTGTTTGAAAGGCCAAAGATTCGGTGTGTTGGTTGGAATTCAAAAACCGCCTCCTAGACGCCAGTATTGTGACAGTCCAGAAGACGGTTAATGAATCAATTATTAGAGCTACCTATCGCAACTGTCAATTAGCATTATTCTTCATAATGTTGACACAAGTGGATTAAAAAAGATGGTTGTTTCCATCATGTTCATAATGTTTTAGGTGCTGTGCACAGTTATTGCACAGGGTGAATTAAGAATAATAGCCATAACCTCAATACATATAAAAAAGCGCCAACTCCGCCGAGAGTTGACGACTTCTCTATATAGGCAAGGTAGCCGGGCAACCTAGTGCTTGTTTAGCCACCAAGTAAATAGAGCTGTGCAGAACGCAACAAGTAACGGCGCTGCAACGTATTGGAACAAGATATGAATATACCATATCAACCTTAACCTAACTGGCTTGCCGATCAGTTAGGTTTTTGTTATCTATATCCATGAAAGGGACGTTACCACTAACCAAGTAGTAACGCCCCTTATTTAATTCTTATTCATAATTGAAATAATGTCCGATATATGGGCAGCAATCTTATCGGCTTTATGTGGCCCGAGCTTTTGGAGTTGTTGTGTCAAAATCTTAACTTGTGGGCTGACCGTATCATCATCTTTTAGTATGTCGGGGTTGAATTTAATAATGTCAACCAGGTCGACGTTTAATGCATTTGCAATCGCATTAAGTTTTCCGATACTAACATTGCTGACCTTACCCAGTTCTACCCTTGAAAGGAAATCTGTCGATGTATTACTTAATTCGGCTAATTTTTCCTGTGTTAGTCCGCGTTTTCGCCGATACTTGCGGATGTTTTCGCCAAATTCCAAATCAGCATACCTCCTTACATATAAGAAAACCTAAACTGATTTTGCCCCCAATACCATCTTTAAAATCATTAGTTTAGAACTAGACTTATAAAAGTATCAGAGATAGAATTAGGCGTGTAGTAGTGTGAAATTTTTATCATGGAGGTTACATATTATGGAAAAGAAGAAAGTTCTAACAGCAGTTGCCGTTGGTGCCGCAACCGTGGCAGCTGGAGTGGGAGCTAATCAAGCTAAGGCTGATTCGGTTAAGGTTACTAAGCAGGTAATCGGTGATGAAACGAAGATTACCACCACCACAACTAAGATGGTTGACAGTCAGGAACAAATCAATCAAACAAAGCAGAAGGTAAGCGACCAGAAGAAGGTTACCGCCCAGGCTAGTTC
>CHCFD05601__coassemble_498_pt1 | contig 22799 bp, 18 predicted proteins | sample CHCFD05601__metabat2_high_PE_006 | metagenome-assembled genome bin CHCFD05601
ATTTATATAGTGGCTAAACGCCTTGATCATTAAGGCTTAAACGTTATTTATTCGACGTTAATTAAAATATTCACAAACACAAATAAGCATGCTATACTAGGTGTATGGAAGCGGTTTCTTGCGTCCAAATTTATAAAAGGGATAGTGGTTAATATGAGTACACGCGGAAGTTTCGCCGAGAAGGACATCACGAAGAAGAATCCGGTTTTCTCCCGGATGCGGACGACGGTGGAGAGTGCGTTTTATGAAAACAACATGCACCACGTGACCGACGTTGCCTCGGCGTACTACTTAGCGAAGAAGGCGCCCAACACGATTGTGACGGATATTCCGATTAAGCATACGGATGACCTGGGGTTACCGTCTGACGCCGTGCAGCTGGTTGATAATCACGGGGGCGTTGTCGGACGGACGGCGGCAGCCCGGCGGCTATTAAACGATCCAACGGTGGATGAAGACGAAATGATGAGTGTGCTGCGGGAGGCCATTTACAGCGGTCATGAGCACAACTTTTATAAGACCGACGTTTACGTGGGGTTGGATGAAGACTTTATGGTCGGCGCCCACCTAGCTGTGCCGGAAGGGTTTGAAATGAACCTGCTGTCATACATGCTTAACTTCCAGCCGGTGACTGAGGAATACCGCAAACGCTACGCCAACTCGCGGCAGTACGATGAGGGGGACATCTACATCTACGCTAACCCGTACTGGCATGATGAGCGCTTCCCGCAGGGGTTAGCTCTGTTTGACCCGGAGCATAATGTGGCTGCTATCCTGGGACTGCGGTACTTCGGTGAACTCAAGAAATCGACCCTAACCTTAACGTGGGCGACGGCGCACCGCCACGGCTACACCGCCTGCCACGGGGGTGAGAAGGCGTTCCACTTCAAGGACAAGGACGACCGTGTCTTTGCCGTTTACGGCCTGTCTGGTTCCGGAAAGTCTACGCTGACGCACGCAAAGCACGATGGGAAGTACGACATTACCGTGCTGCATGACGACGCCTTTGTCATTTCCCGGGAAAACGGGTCGTCGGTTGCCTTAGAACCGTCATACTTCGATAAGACCAACGACTACCTGCCGGGAACGCGGGAAACGACCTACTTCACTACGGTGATGAACTGTGGGGTAACGACGGATGCGGCCGGTAAACGGGTATTGGTTACGGAAGACCTGCGGAACGGGAACGGCCGGACGATTAAGACGCGTTACGCTTCCTTGAACCGGGTGGACAAGGAACCCGCTCCGATTGACTCCATCTTCTGGATCATGAAGGATAACAGTTTACCACCGGTTGTCCGGCTGGAGGACCCGGCACTGGCCGCCACGTTTGGTGCTACGCTCGCCACTAAGCGGTCCACGGCCGAAAACGTGGCTGACCACAATGCCCTTGTGATCGAGCCGTTTGCGGACCCGTTCCGGGCATACCCACTGGCTGAAGACTACCACGACTTCAAGGAGCTGTTCGCAAAGCAGCACGTCAACTGCTACATCATCAACACGGATAACTTCATGGGCGAAGACATCAAGAAGGAAACGACGCTGGGAATTCTTGAAACCTTGGTGGATGATAAGGACCAGTGGCAGGCGTTTGGTCCGCTGCCGCACATGAGTTACATGCCACTGGAAGGTTACAACGTTGACTTTAATGATAAGGATTACGTTGAAACGCTGAAGGCCCGCCTTGAAGTGCGGTTAAACTGGCTCAAGCAGTACGAGCAGAACCACGCTGGCGAACAGCTGCCGGACGAACTACTGACGAGTTTAACGACGCTGATTGACAAGCTATAGTTTAACGCACCGGTGCCCGTGGGGGTTAATTTGACGATTAAAACGTTACTTGGAAAAAATAACGGTTAAGTTTGTAATAAGTTCGTTACAAAGTGTGCGGTTGCTTCCAGAATGGACTATAATAGAAACAGTCGATGACGGATAACGGTTTGAAAAGTAAGGAGCGGTCGTATGGTAACGTTATATGTTTCGCCAAGTTGTACGTCATGTCGGAAAGCACGGGCCTGGTTACAGGAACATGAGATTCCGTTCACTGAACGGAACATCTTCTCAGAACCGCTCACTGTTGATGAGATTAAGCAGATCCTTCAGATGACTGAAGACGGGACGGAGGAAATTATTTCGACCCGTTCAAAGGCATACAAGCAGTTGCACGTTGATTTGGACGACCTTCCAATGGGTGAGTTGTTCGATATGATTCAGAAGAATCCGGGGCTTCTGCGGCGGCCAATTATTATGGACGAAAAGCGGCTCCAGGTTGGCTACAATGAGGATGAGATTCGGCGGTTCCTGCCGCGGGAAGTGCGGGCGCTTGAATTACGGCAGGCTCAGGAACTGGCAGAATACTAGTCGATCAACGGTGATCTACCGTTCGAATGACGGGCGGACATGCAGTGATGCGTGTCTGCCCGTTTTTTAGCACTGAGTGAGGGACTTTCACCCCGACACGAAAACGGGTATGATGGTTATTAAGGAGATTGCGGACGGAAGGTGAGTTAGATGGAAGTCGAACGGGTCAATGAGCGGACGATTCGGGTGCTTTTGGGGATGGACGACCTCGAAGCGCATGACGTTACCGTGCTCGACCTTTTGGGAAACCAGAAGGAAGTCGAACGGTTCTTCTACCAGATTTTGGCTGAGGTTGACACCAACCACGAATTTCAGGATGATGATGCGGTTACGTTCCAGATTATGCCTAACCGGCACGGATTGGAACTGTTTATTACCAAGGTGGACGTTGACGAGGATGGCAAACCGAAAGATATGCCGTTGTTAGGGGTGCCCATGGCAGCAAATGATGATCCTCATAAGGAGAATGCCACTAAGCACCCTGATGTGCGTCGAACCACAATCGCGGCCGATGAGGAAGACGAACCTTCTTCCTTAACCCATGAGCCGCATCATCTGGTATATTCCTTCGCATCGTTTGCAGTACTTCAAGCCCTTGCCCAGGCCGTGGATGCAAGTGCGGTGGTGTCGCACTTGTATGCCCTGGATGACCAGTATTACCTAGACGTGGTCGTTTATGATGACGTTTTAGGAACGACCGAATTGGCAACCCTGCGTGGAATGCTAACTGAGTACGGGGAACGGACTGTGCGGATGACCGGGGCCATGCTTCGGGAACGTGGCCGACTGCTCTTACAGGATTCAGCTCTTCAGCTAATTCGGCATTACTTTCCCGCCGACTAACAAAAAACGCGAAATTAACCGTTTTTTCACCTATCTATATGGTGAGGAGGCGGTTTTATGTACTGGGCATATAACGATCACCGGCAACTCGTTGCGGCTGTCCAAGCGCATCCGGATCAAAATTACTGGTGTCCGCAGTGCGGGGCCGTTGTGCAAGTTCGCCGGGGAAGGGTTAACCGGGCATACTTTGCCCATGAATCCACAGCAATTAGTGTTGACCCGAAAGAAACGGCTCAGCATGCTACTGGTAAACGGCAGCTGGTTACTTTAGTACGGCAAGCGGGGTATTCTGCGGACCTTGAACGTTCCCTGCCGACTAGTCGGCAACGGCCGGATATTTTGGCGGGCCGGTGGGCACTGGAATACCAGTGTGCGCCGCTTTCTGCAGCAACGTACCGCCATAGGATGCACGGGTACCGGCGAGCCGGCGTAGCCGTATTATGGTTACTGGGTTCCCGGTACGCTCTCAAGCGGACCCTCTCCCGGCAAACGGCCCAGTTTTTGCGGTGGCGGCCCCAGTTGGGGTGGCACCTGACGTATTACGATGTTTTCCAACAACGGTTGGGGGTGGCGTATGATCTGTGGCAGGCGCCGTTTTTGCCACTTCGGGTCCGGTGGTTTTGGACCACACAGTGGGAAGAGTTTGTTGCGTTTTTGCGCACTCCGCGGGCGTTGCCGGTTCCGGTTATTTCGGCAGCTGCGGTTACTCGCCAACAGCGTCAACTTAACTGGCGGTGCCAGCAACCGGTATGGTGGCTCCGGCATCTTCAGGAGCAGTGTTACCGGGCGGGTGTCCCGCTGACAATGCTGGGAGATTTGGTTGGCCAAACTTATGCTGCACCGGTGTACCAGCACGAGGGACTGGAATGGCGGGTGGCGGTGGTTCTCCGGTGGCTTGGACGAGCACGGTTGCCGGTCCAATCCCGAATATGGCCGGGGATTGTGGTGGACCAGCACGTTAATAGTGCTGACTACCAGCGTCTGGTGTTGGCACTTTCCCGGTGTACAAACCACCCGCTAATCAGTAGAATAAAAACAAAAAAGTAAGGACGTGGTTTGATGGTTGTTGAGTTACCTTCGCGGGCGGACGTCGCCCCGGAATTAAAGTGGGATTTAACGTTAATTTACGCAACGGATGATGAGGCCCAGCAAGCGCTTGTGGCAATCAAGCGGCAGGCTAAGGCGTTCAAACAGTATCAGGGAACCCTCAAGCAGGGCGGTGAAGCTCTTCTGAAGGCTCTTCAGGCCCTCCTTGCACTTAATCGCCAGGCGGAGAAGCTGTACGTGTACGCTGAAATGAAAAATGATCAGGATACCACCAACGCCCAGTATCAGGGCCTGTTTGCCCAAGCAGAGCAGCTGTTGACCACGGTGGCCCAGCAGACGGCGTGGTTCCAACCAGAACTGGTTCAGCTCACGGATGAGCAGCTTGAGCAGGCGCTGGCGGATGAACCGGGCTTGCAGGAGTACCGCCACTTGTTGGAACAATGGACGAGTGAACGGGATCACGTGTTACCGGAAGAACAGGAGCACCTCTTAGCCGGAGCGCAGTCCGTTTTTGGCGGTCCCGAACGGATTTTTGGCACGTTAAGTAACTCCGACCTTGACCTGGGAACGGTGACGGATGCGGATGGGGTAAAACGGCACCTGTCAGATGGGGTGTACGGCCAGCTGTTAGAGGCGACCGACCCGCGGATGCGGAAAGAGGCGTTTACGCAGCTTTACCGGGTATACAAGCAGTTTGCGGCAACGTTTGCAACGACCCTGGCGACCCACGTGCAGATGCACAACTATACTGCGCAGGTCCATCACTATCCAGATGCCCGGACGGCTGCCCTGGCAGAAAACCATATTCCGGTTAGTGTATACGACCAGCTGGTTGATCAGGTGACGGCCCACCTGGACCTGTTGCACCGGTATGTGCGGCTGCGGAAGCGGGTACTGGATCGGCCCGTTCACATGTATGACATGTACGTGCCGCTAACGGGCGAACCATCCCTGAAATTTACTTACGATGAGGCTAAGGAGATGGCCCTCAAGGCATTAGCTGTCCTTGGCGACGACTACTGCCAGCACGTTCAGGAAGCGTTTGATCAGCGCTGGATTGACGTGGTGGAGAATAAGGGAAAACGGAGTGGCGCATACTCCAGCGGGACGTACGATACTGCACCGTACATCCTGTTAAACTGGCAGGATACGTTAGAAAACCTCTTTACGCTGGTACATGAGATGGGCCACAGCATGCACAGCTACTACACGACCCATACCCAGCCGTACCAGTACGGCGACTACGCTATTTTTGTGGCCGAAATTGCTTCGACGACCAACGAAAACCTGCTGACCCAGTACCTGCTGAAGACCCAGAAGGATCCGGCCGTGCGGGCGTATGTCCTCAACCACTACCTGGACGGATTTAAGGGGACGGTCTTCCGGCAAACCCAGTTCGCTCAGTTTGAACAGTGGTTGCATGAACAGGATGCGGCCGGCCAGCCCCTCACCGCGCAACGGATGGCCGAATACTACGGCCAGTTGAACCAAAAGTACTACGGGGATGCCGTCGAAAACGACCCGCAGATTGCCTACGAGTGGGCGCGGATTCCGCACTTCTACTACGACTTTTACGTGTACCAGTACGCTACCGGGTTTGCGGCGGCCACCACGTTAGCCCAAAACATTCTGGACGATGATCCGCAGCACACCGCCGCGTACTTGGACTACCTCAAGGCCGGGAGCAGCGATTACCCACTGAACGTAATGCGGCGGGCGGGGGTCGACATGACCCAGCCGGCCTACCTGGAGCGAGCGTTTGCCGTTTTTGAGAAGCGGCTTACCACCATTGAACAGTTGCTTGGGGTGAACGCCTAGTTTGGGGATGTTCTAAATTCCGCTTTTTGTTATGATTAGGATAACGGTATTTGAGAGGAAGGATCCGTTAACTTGTAGGGAGGCAAACCAATGGACCAGGTAAGTGTTGCGGAACTTGTTGAAGCAAACAACCTCATTGTGTACTATGGCAAAAAGTTCTTGAAGGAGCGCTTTGTCACAACAAGCGATATTTCCCGGCCAGGGCTCGAACTGACCGGCTACTTCGACTACTATCCGGAGGAGCGGATTCAACTCCTAGGAATGAAGGAAATTTCCTACGTGCAAAAGAAACCAGCATCCGAGCGGGCGCGTGATATCGAGCGGTTGTGTGGCCCCCACACGCCGTGCTTCGTCGTTTCCCGGATGCTGCCGGTGCCCGCGGAGCTGGAGGATACGGCCCGGCGGCACCAGATTCCAATCCTGCGGACCAAACTAGGAACTTCCCGGGTGTCATCAAAAATGTCCAACTACCTCGAAGGCTGTCTGGCTGAACGGAAGTCAATGCACGGGGTACTGATGGACATTTACGGCCTGGGCGTGCTCATCACGGGTGATTCGGGGATTGGAAAATCTGAAACCGCCCTCGAACTAATCAAACGGGGCCACCGGCTGATTGCCGATGACCGCGTCGACGTGCACCAGCAGGATGAACAGACAATCATCGGGGAGGCGCCAAAGGTTCTCCAGCATCTCCTTGAGATTCGGGGAATCGGGATTATCGACGTGATGAACTTGTTTGGGGCCGGCGCAGTCCGGCAGTCCACGGACATTTCGCTGATTGTCCACCTGGAAAACTGGTCCAAGGACCAGCAGTATGACCGGTTAGGCATCGGCGAAAAGATGGTGCCGATTTTTGAAGTGGAAATCCCACAGATTACCATTCCGGTCAAGATTGGACGGAACGTGGGGATCATCATTGAAGCGGCGGCGATGAATTACCGCGCTAAAATGATGGGCTATGATTCCAGTAAGGCGTTTGAACGAAACCTGCGGGAATTAATCGCGCAGAATACGGCGGCTGAGAATCAGGACAACTAGCTTTATAGAAGAGAGATGGAGAGAATGTTAGCTGCACTAAACCCGAACGCTGTTCAGTTCGGACCGTTTCGGATCCGCTGGTACGGGATTATCATCGCGTCTGCGGTTCTGTTGGCGGTCTTTCTGTCGGTGCGGGAAGGCCGGCGCCGGGGGATTGCGGAGGACGATATCTACGACTGCCTGTTGTGGGCCCTTCCGGTTGCCTTGGTGTGCGCCCGGGCGTATTACGTAATTTTCCAGTGGAAGTATTACTCCCAGAATCCGGCGATGATTCCGTGTATCTGGGACGGCGGAATTGCAATCTATGGCGGGCTAATCGGGGCGCTTATTACGTTAGTGGTACTCTGTCACCGGCGCCACATTAACTTCTGGCTGCTGCTGGATGTGGTGGCCCCGACCGTCATCCTGGCGCAGGGGATTGGTCGCTGGGGTAATTTCATGAACCAGGAGGCCCACGGGTATGCCACGACCTTAGCGTTTTTACAAAACACCCTGCACCTGCCGCACTTCATCGTGAGTCAGATGTGCATTCACGGGGTGTACTACCAGCCCACCTTTCTGTACGAATCGGTGTGGGATGTTTTAGGATTCATCGTGTTGATCTCCCTGCGGCACCGCAAACATCTTTTTAAGTGCGGCGAGGTCGTCTTAAGCTACGTGATGTGGTACTCGTTTGGCCGGTTCTTTATTGAAGGAATGCGCACGGATAGCCTAATGTTAGGCCCCATCCGGGTATCCCAGTGGTTGTCAGTGCTACTCTTTGTAGGGGCGCTAGCGTTAATCGTTTACCGGCGGTGGCGCAATCCGGACAATCCCTGGTACCTTGACCAGGGTGAGCAAAGGGCTTCCTAAAAGTAAACCTAGCCCGTATAATAAATAAGCGACTTAACAGGTAATGAGGAGGGGTTCGTAGTGACTAAGGAATATGACGTTGTAATTATTGGCGCTGGCCCAGGTGGGATGACCGCTGCCCTGTACGCATCACGCGCAAACTTAAAGGTTTTAATGCTTGATCGGGGGGCGTACGGTGGCCAGATGAATAATACCGCCGCCGTTGAAAATTATCCGGGCTTTAAGTCTATCCTGGGACCAGATTTGGCCGAAGAAATGTACCAGAGTGCTACCCAATTTGGGGCGGAATACGCGTACGGAACGGTAACGGCGGTTAAACTGGACGGGACTGACCGGATTGTTGTAACGGACGACGGGGAGTACCGGGCCAAGGCCGTGATTGTTGCTACCGGGTCCGAAAACCGGAAACTGGGCGTTCCTGGTGAAGAAAAGTACAGCGGCCGGGGAGTTTCCTACTGTGCCGTTTGTGACGGGGCCTTCTTCCGAGATCGGGACGTAACCGTCATCGGGGGTGGTGATTCTGCCGTCGAGGAGTCAATTTACCTGACACAGATGGTCAAACACGTTAACATCGTTCACCGGCGTGACCAACTGCGGGCGCAGAAGGTGGCGCAGGAGCGGGCTTTCAAGAACGACAAGATTGGCTTCACGTGGAATTCCAACGTGATTGCCATTAATGGTGACGATCAGAAGGTTACCAGCGTCACGGTGAAGAATAACCAGACCGGCGCGGAGGAGGAGGTGCCAACGGCGGGCGTCTTCATCTACGTCGGCAATGTGCCGATGACCGTCCCGTTCAAGGACCTTGGCATTACCGACGAGCACGGCTGGATGGTAACCGACAACCGGATGCGGACGAAGGTGCCGGGGATTTTTGCGATTGGTGATGTCCGGCAGCACCAGCTCCAGCAGATTACCACGGCGGTTGGCGACGGCGGGATTGCCGGCCAGGAGGTCTTCAGCTACCTGCAAGAACTGAATTAGCATGAAATTAATTAGTTAACGGCAGCTTGTCGTTAACTAATTTTTTACTAAACGATTGTGTATCCGCTTAACTGTGGTAAAATGGGGGCGATGAATCGTACACCAGTATGATTTGAAAGCGAGGAGCTGAGATCTATGAGTTGGAAAGAAACATACGAAGAATGGAATAACCAAACGCTCGTGCCCGATTTACGGCAGGAGTTGGATCAGATGAAGGGTAACGATGAAGCGTTAGAAGATGCCTTCTACGCTCCGTTAGAGTTTGGGACGGCCGGCATGCGCGGGGTCCTCGGTGTGGGGATTAACCGGATGAACGTGTACACCGTGCGGCAGGCTACGGAAGGATTAGCGACCTTCATGGATACCCTAGATGAAGAAACCAAGCAACGCGGGGTGGCAATCAGCTACGATTCCCGCCATCACTCCCAGGAGTTTGCGTTTGAATCTGCGCGGGTGCTCGGGGCTCACGGGATTCCAACGTACGTGTTCGAGAGTCTCCGGCCGACCCCGGAACTGTCGTTTACCGTGCGGCACCTGCACACGTACGCCGGCATCATGATTACGGCCAGCCACAACCCGAAGCAGTACAACGGGTACAAGATTTACGGTGAGGATGGGGCCCAGATGCCGCCAAAGGAATCGGACATGATTACCAGGTACATCCGAGAGGTGACGGACCTGTTCGCCATCAAGCTGGCTGACCAGGACGCCCTGATTGAGGACGGCGTCCTGAAGGTGATTGGCGATGAGGTTGACCAGGCCTACTTAGCAGAGGTTAAACAGGTCACGATTGATCCGGAACTGGTTGCCGAAGAGGGCAAGACGATGAAGCTCATCTTCACGCCACTCCACGGCACGGGCGCCATGATTGGGGAAAAGGCGCTCCGTCAGGCCGGCTTTGAAAACTTCACGATGGTGCCGCAACAGGCCCAGCCAGACGGGGACTTCCCGACGGTGGTTAAACCCAACCCGGAGGACCCGGAGGCCTTTAACCTGGCAATTGAATTAGGCAAGAAGGAGCAGGCTGACCTGTTAATCGGGGTCGACCCGGACGCTGACCGGCTTGGCGCGGCGGTTCGGCAGCCAAACGGCGAGTACCAGCTGCTGACGGGGAACCAGATTGCGGCGGTTATGCTGAACTACATCTTAAAGGCCCGCAAGAATGCCGGAACACTACCGGCGAACGCAGTGGCCGTAAAGTCAGTGGTTTCCAGTGAGTTCGCGACGAAGGTAGCGGCCAACTACGGGGTCGGCATGATTAACGTGTTGACCGGGTTTAAGTTCATTGCCGAACAGATCCACAACTTTGAGCTGCACCACGACCACACGTTCATGTTTGGGTTCGAGGAAAGCTATGGTTACCTCGAGCGGCCGTTCGTGCGGGACAAGGACGCCATCCAGTCGCTGGTCATGCTGGCGGAGGTGGCCGCCCACTACAAGAAGGAGGGCAAGAACCTTTACGATGGGCTGCAGGAGCTCTTCGCTGAGTACGGCTACTTCGCTGAAAAGACGATTGCCAAGACGTTTGACGGGATTGAGGGCGCCGCTGAAATTAAGAACCTCATGACGAAGTTTCGGGAGGAAAGCCCGGTTGACTTTGCCGGCGTGAAGGTCGAGGCCGTCGAAGACATCCAGGCCGGAACCAAGAAGTACGCCGATGGCCGGGTTGAAAACATTGACCTGCCGAAGTCCAACGTCCTGAAGTACTACCTGGAGGATGAAACGTGGATTGCGGTGCGGCCGTCCGGAACGGAACCAAAGATTAAGTTCTACATTGGGACGCAGGCGGACACGCAGGCCCGGGCACTGGAGAAACGGGACGAGTTTGAGAGTGCCATTAACGCCTTTATTGCCGGCTAGAACCAGTTAAATAATCGAATTCAAGTAAAACCTCAAAGGGGGCTTTTGGAAGCCTTCTTTGGGGTTTTGTTTGTTATAGGCGAAAATCAATGTCGTTTGGTAAAATAACCCGGGAAAACGCGAATGTTCTGGGTCATTTTGCGGCAATCGTCAGTTCGTTATTCATATATAGTTATTAAAACAAATACCATACCAAGCAATGATTGCATATCAAAGTAAATGGATTTAATGCAGCATATTGACATGGAAACTATCAAAGAATATACTGCTAACGAAGTGATGTTTTTTTTTTTTTTTTATGTAGATTAAGGAGGATAAAATCATGGCAATGATAAAGATGACGCCAGAGCAAATGCAGCAGTACGCTACAAAGTATGGGCAGAGCTCCCAGCAGATTTCTGACATGCTGGGCCAGTTAAAGTCCCTCCAGTCACAGATCTCCGCTGACTGGCAAGGACAAGGGTTCCAGCGGTTTGACCAGGAGTTCAACCAGCTGTGCCCGAAGATCCAGCAGTTCGCTCAGCTTCTGCAGGAAATTGACCAGAAGCTGAAGCAGTCCGCACAGGCAATGAGTGATACCGACCAGCAGATTGCTTCGCAGTTTAACTAAAACGCGGGGTTATCAGTCATGCTGACTGGTAACCCTTTTTGGTGAGGTGGAAACATGAAAAAGCAGCAACAACATAATTGGCACGTGCTGATTGGGGCGGTGGCATGCCTCGCACTAATCCTCGGGATCGTCTTCGTTGGCGGCCGGGCGCTGAAACGGAATAGTAATCCCCGGACAGCGCGCGGAAGCCACCCCATCCGGATTGCGTTCGTCAATGAAGATAACGGCGTAACGTACCGGCACGTTCATTACAACCTGGGGAAGGCCTACATCCAGGGGATTGGTCACCCGCGTGGTGAACGGATCGTGGCGGTGCCGCGGGACGTTGCTGAAAGTGGCTTAAAAAATAATAGTTTCCAGCTCGCCGTTTTCGTACCGACGAACTTTTCAGCGCGGATTGTTGACGTTGACAACCCTAACCCGCATAAAGTGAAGGTACAGTACATAATTAACGCCAAGTCGGCGGGGGAGAAGGTCCGGTGTAAGGAAGTCGCCCAGCAAATCGTCACCGGGTTGAACCAGAAACTGGTCACGATTTATGACATGGGGATTTTGAGCAACCTGTACGACGCCCAGCAGCGGGTCGCCGGGATTTATTCCCGGCAAGGGCGGTTGGCTCGAAACTACGACAGCCAGCTCGCCGCCCCGATTGCGGCGTTTAGCCAGGAGTTCCCGGACATTAGCGGCGGCCTCCGGCAACTTGCTCAGACCAACCAGGCGACTCAGTCCCAGTTTGCCCAGTTAGAACGGGCCCAGACCGCCGCCCAGGCCAACCAGATGCAGGCCATGCAGTCGCAGCTGGGAAAGGTCATGCAACAGCAGCAGGCCGACCAGCAAAACGCGGCGAAGCTTGCCCAGCAGGCGCTCCAATCGAATAACCAGCAAATCAAACAGCAGCTCCTGCCAATGATGCAGCAGATGACTACCCAGGATCAGCAACTGCAGCAGACCCTCCAACAACCAACGAATGCGGGCCAGTTGTTGACGACGTTTGACCACTACACGCAGGCGTACGACCAGTTATGCCAGCAACTCATCACCAACATTAATAACCAAAAGAAGCAGGACGACACGATGGGTAAGCAGCTCCAAAACGAGGTGCAGCAGCACTACGCGCCGGGGTTGACGGTCGGGAATTTCCTGAAGAAGGAGGACCCCACGCTCTACAAGCAGTTAATGGCCCAGTCCCAGGATGTCAGCACGGTCCAATCCTTAGAAGACCAGCTCCCGTACACGAGCCTACCGAAGAGCGTTACCCAGCATTTGCCAGCCGGTGACGTCCAGAAGATGCAAACAGCCATCCAGCAGATTAAGACGGCTAACTCCCAGATGAAGGACGACGGGTTGACGGTGAAGTTTACCGGGAACGAAAGCGCCCAGCAGGCCTTTAGTCGGGCCGTGGCGGACAGTAAACACCAGCACCCGCAACAACAGGCCGTCACGACGACCCTCGCGGTGACGGGCACCAAGAACATGAAAAACTCTGAACTGGCGGTTCAGGTTCCAACCCAGTGTCAGGTCGTGGGGACGCAGGGACTCCAAGCCCGGGGTGGAAACCACTACCAGGTGACGGATCCGCAAAACGTCCACCTGAAGTTGCGTTACAACCCGACGAAGGTTAATGGCAGCGACCAGGTTAAGCTGACGTACCACCACATGCAGGACGACCCAGCTAAGGTCACGGTGCTGGACGGCACGCAGGTAACGGGTGGGACCCAGCCGAATACGGATAATAAGCAGAATAACCAGCAGTCAAGTGACTCATCACACTCCCAGCAAAACAATGACCATGCAAATAACCAGCCGGCTAGTGTGCAGGTAAAAACGCACACGCAGACGGTGTCCAACGACCAGGACCGGGCCATGACGGTCAGCTTTAACCTGGCACAGCTTCCGCAGACGGTTAGTACCAAACAGCTTGCTAAGATTGACGGCCAGTGGTTAAGTGCTTACCAGGATGCGGCGACGGTTGCGCAAGCCCGGGCTAAGCAGGCGGACCAGGGGGCAATCCATAAGATGATGAACGAGAACATGGGGAAGAACCTCCAGCAGTTCTTACAGAAGGAAAGCCAGCAAAACGACCAGCTGCTCGACCAGGAACTCTCAACGCTCCAGCAGCGCGATCAGACGGTTAAGAAGAACCAGCGGAAATACGAAAAGCGGCTTGGCGGCATGGGGAAGAACTCCCAGCAACTGCTGGAACAAGTTGACCAACAGCTCCAGCAGTTACAGCAGATGCAGGATAACCTCAATAAGAAGGCGGATGCGGCCGTGCCTGATGCTTCCACCCAGGCACCAGCAGGTGATGACGGTGGCGCTGGGGCAAGCGCCCCAAAGCAGGCCGCCGACCTCGCCCAGGCAACGGACAATACTGCCAATCAAGCGGGTAACGACGCCCAGGCATTTAACGGCGCTTACGACGGTCTAAACGGACTCAGCCAGGAAATTGCCCTTGTGCAGGCCAACGGGAAGGGACTCAAGGGCCGGTCGATGAACCTCCAGCAGGCCTTCCGGCACGACCTGGCCCGGAGCGGCAACTTTGAACAGGCATTCATGCAGGTGCTGAACGCGGCCTACCAAAACGGGGTCTCGAACAGCAAACTGATGCACTTTATTGCTAACCCGGTTGCCGGTGACGGCGACGTCGAATTATCCGGTCACACCCAGCAGTACAACATGGGGCTCTGGACGATTATCATGGCCGTGGTGGCATGGTTCATCGCGGACGCCGGCGAAACGCTCCGCTTCCTAGCGGCCGGGAAGTACTTCTCGGCATGGCAAACCCGTCTCAGCGAACGCAGCCGGAAGTTAATCTTTATTACGGGCGCCAGTCTGATTAGCGGTGGTGTCATCGCCCTCGTGGCCGGCCCGCAGTTCCCGTTAGTGGGCGCCAACCGGCTGCCGTGGCTGCTGTCAGGGGTCATGCTAGTGGTAACACTCGCCCTGATTGCGGACGCCCTGTTACGTTACGGCGGGATGGGCGGCACGGCGCTGGGAATTGCCGCGTTGATTAACCTGATTATCAACCAGGCCCAGCTAGTGCACGGTGGCGTCTTAGCCCACCTTAACTGCCTGGCGTTAGTCGGCCACCAGCTGTTAAACGTCGTGTTGATGAATACCAGTGACGTGGTGCTCGGGCTGTTATGCATGGTCATGGTCAGCGTTGGGCTGGGGTGCGTCCTCCTCTGGGGCCCAGAAAGCGGGTGGCATCGCCGTGCGGTTACCAAGTAAACAGTTAATCATTATTCTGTGCGGGCTGGGAATGGTCGGCGGTGGTGTTCCGGTGCGAGCCGCCGCCACTAACCAGGCGCTTAACCTCCCCCTAAACCAGGTGGGGCAAAACCATCAGCGCCAGCAGACCCGCAACGAAAACACCCAGTTATTTCAGACCGATCAGGTTGGGGACCTGGCCAAAACCAGACGGGGGTTACTGCGCCAGGGACGCCGGGCGGTCTTCACTAAAAACGGCCGGTTGCCTGATCCGGTAAACCAGGCGAACCTGTTTCGCCGGCCGGGGAAGAAGACAGCTGCGCCGCACTACGCCCCGACCAGTAACCAAGCAACGCCCACGCACCGGCACCAACTGCCGTGGTTGTGGTTTGCAGTTGGCGCTGTCGTGTGTGGCGCCACCGGAATTTCGGGACACATGATTTGGAGGGAGCAGCGTGAACAACACAGTCGCAATTAGCGTTGAATTACCAGACCAGCGCCGGGTGGACGTGCAGGTTAACCCGCACATTCCACTCAGTCAACTAGTGGATCAGTTGGTCGCCATTTACCAACTCCCGCCGCGGCCCTACACCATACAGGTTGCCACCCAGCAACGGTGGTTACGCGGAGACCACACACTGCAGGATGCTCAGATTACGGCGGGGGATGCCTTACGACTACGGGAGGACGAACATGCAAGCAATTAAGTACCACTTTGATCATCAGGAATACGCGTATGAGTACGACGACCACCAGATTATCCAAAGCATCAACCGTGCCGAAGTGACGGCCAAGGACGCCGATGAATTGCTGGCAGTAGCGCCGGCCCACGACCTCTTCTTACCAGTTGAGATTGGTTGGGAGAGCGACCGGGTGACACTCACCAGCACGCGCATTCCAGGCCGTTTCGTGCAGGACGTCCCGGCATGGACGACCGCGATGAAGTTGCGCCTCCTGGTTAACCTGTTACCGGTTCGGGACCTCCTGTTGACCGGTGAACTAACCACGAACCTCCACCCGCATAACATCTACCTGGACGCCAATAACGTCCCGCACCTGCTATACCGCGGGATTCCGGGGATGATGCCGGGGGCGGCTCTCACGGATACCGAACTGGTGCGCCAGTTCCAGTGCTTAGCCGGGGCGCTCTTTACCGGCCGGTCGTTTGACGACCTGTATAACGGGTTGTTAGCGGAGGGGGCCAAGCAAAGCCAGTTCATGACGGACCTCCTTCAGATCACGACGATGACGGACATGGCTGCCTTCCTGAAAGAACAGGCGGCCCAGGCAGCAACGAACGAAGAAGAGATGATGGTGCGGGTGCCACGGAAGCGCTATATGGTAACACGCCAGCTGGCTTTGTGGCTGGGAGTGGCGTGCGTGTTACTCCTGATTCCGCTGGGCTACCTGTTATTGAGCAAGGTGCCAACGGATAATGCGTGCCTGGCAGCTGACCACGATTTCCAGGCGGAAAACTACGACCAGACGATTAAGGACCTCCAGCACGTTAAGCTTAAGCACCTGCCGCAAACGCAGAAGTACGAGCTGGCCCGTGCTTACATCGCGGACAAGGGGTTCAACCACACCCAGCGGACGAACATCTTAAAGAACGTAACGCTAAACGCCGCGCCAACCTACCTCAACTACTGGATTGAGGACGGGCGCGGACAATTGGATGACGCCCTGGCTACGGCCAAGCAGCTGCAGGATACCAACCTGATTATGTACGCGCTGCTTGGAAAGATTGACGCGGTCAAGCAAAACAAGCACCTGTCCGCCCAGAAGCGTGAGCAGCAACTGGAGAGTCTTCAGAAGCAGTACACGCACTACCAGCGGTTACAGAAGAAGCACCACTAAGGAGGAAATGGCTGATGGACATCCGGGATTTCTTTACCACCACCCACATCATCATTGCGAACCGGCCGGGCGCTGACGTCCAGGTGGCTGATGAGGTCGAACTGCAGCTGACCAAGCCGGCGGTTCAGGCAGACTGGACCCTGCATATTCTGCGCGGCGACGTGGTGGTGAACTACTTCGTTCCCCAGGAGCGCGCGTTTGAGTTGGCCGCCGGGAGTGTGCTGGAGTTGGGGACCACCACGCTTATGGTGTACCCGGACGAACTGCAGGTGACGGAAGGCCAAGTTAAGAGTCACTTGACCCGGATTAAGACGTCCCACCACGCCTTACCGGCGAACTTTCCGGAATATCACCGGGCGCCGCGGCTGATTAAGCGGCCACCCACAACGAAGATTACGGTGGATAATCCCCCGGCCCCGGTAACGAAGAATAACCAGGGATTACTGCGCTCGGTGGTTCCCGCCCTGGTCATGGTCGGCGTCAGCATCGTCATGGCGTTAATGCGGGCGAACGGGATGTTCATGATGTTTTCGGTGGCCACCACCGGGGTAACGGTGATCTTCTCGATCGTGGACTACTTCCGGAACCGCAAGGACTACAAGAAAAAACGCCGGGCTCGTAAGGCCAAGTACCTGGCGTACTATGACGGAATGGTGAAGCGGATTTACGGGGCCCAACGGGCGCAACGCACTTCCCTGGAATACCACTACCCGGATCCAACCACTGTTTACCAGATGGCGGTTAAGTACAGCCCGCGAATCTACGAAAAGCGGCCGCAGGACTTTGACTTCCTAACGTATCGGCTGGGCTCGGGGACGGTGGCGCCGTCCGCCCCGGTTGAACTGGGGAATAGCGGCACGCTCAATCTGGACGATGAACTAACGGCCAAGGCATACCAGCTGGTCCAACGCAGCCAGCACCTAACCCAGATGCCGATTACCACGGATTTGGTGCACGGCCCCGTCGGGTACGTGGGTCCCAAGAAGATCGTGGTGGAACAGCTGCAGTGGATGTTGACGCAGATTGCCACCTTCCACAGCTACCATGACGTGCGCTTCATCGTGGTCTTTAACGAAGAAGACTACGACCAGTGGGCGCCGTTACGGTGGTTGCGGCAACTCCGGATTCCAGAACTAAACATGTGGGGGTTCGTCTTTAACCGGCAAAGCCGGGATCAACTCATGAACTTTCTGCACCAGGTGATGAAGGAACGGCAAAACGAAGTGAACACGACGGCGGAGGGCGAAAGCGCCCCAACGTTTAGCCCGCACTATGTGCTGGTCGTGGTGGACGAAGACCTTATCTTAGACCACGCCATCATGGAGTTCGTAGGTGGTGAACCCGAAAAGTACGGGGTCAGCCTGGTTTACGTTAAGGACGTCCTCAGTCAGTTACCGGAAAACATTACGACCGTCGTGGACATGCGGGATCGTCAGACCGGTGAACTGGTGATGGAACGGGGTGAATTGAAGCAGCAACGCTTCCACCTCGACCACCTTACTCCCGCCATGCGGGACCTCATTCCACGGAAGCTGGGCGGCCTGGAACACCAGGAGGCCCTCCATAGTTCGGTGCCAGACCAGGTGACCTTCTTAGGCCTGTACGGGGTAACGACCACCGACGAACTGCACATTCCGCAGCGGTGGCAGGAACATTCGCCGTACAAGTCACTGGCGGTGCCACTGGGAGTGAGCGGCCCGGACGAACAGGTCGCCTTGGACCTGCATGAACGGGCGCACGGGCCCCACGGGCTAATTGCCGGAACGACCGGGTCCGGGAAGTCCGAACTGATTCAGAGTTACATTCTGAGTCTAGCGGTCAACTTCCATCCGTACGACGTTGCCTTTCTGTTGATTGACTACAAGGGTGGGGGCATGGCCAACCTGTTCCGGGATCTGCCGCACCTGGTGGGAACAATTACCAACCTGGATAAGGCGCAGAGTATGCGGGCGCTGGAATCGATCAACGCCGAACTGCGACACCGCCAGGAACTCTTCGCCAAGTATGACGTTAACCACATTAACCAGTATCAGAAACTCTTTAAGGATGGCACGGCCACTGAGCCAATGCCACACCTGTTCATGATTTCTGACGAATTCGCCGAACTTAAGTCCGAACAGCCCGAATTCATGGACGAACTGATTTCAACGGCCCGGATTGGGCGGTCCTTAGGAGTCCACCTAATCCTGGCGACGCAGAAGCCGGCCGGGGTGGTGAACGACCAGATCTGGTCGAACTCCAACTTCAAGATTTCGCTGAAAGTGTCGGATAAAGCCGATTCGCAGGAAGTCCTGCATACGCCGGATGCCGCAATGATTACACAACCCGGACGGGCTTACCTGGAAGTCGGGAATAACGAACTGTACGAACTTTTCCAGAGTGCCTGGAGTGGGGCTGATTACCGGCCGGAACAGGCGGGGCAGCAGACCGAGCAGTTTGTGATCAAGCGCTTGGATAAGATGGGGAAACCCCACATCCTCAGCAACGACCTGAGTGGCTTAGACCAGCAAGAAGACGTCAGCGCAGCACCAACCCAGCTCGAAGCAGTGGTGGCCGATGTGGCCGCCACCTTCAAGGTAACGGGCGATGCGCCGCTGAAGCAGCCGTGGCTGCCGCCACTGGCAACCACAATGCATATTGGCGACATTGCCCCGTTGGATTACCACGACGAGTGGCAGGAGAATAAGCAGACGTTGGCGGCTGTACTGGGAATGGTTGATATTCCGAGCCAGCAGGCCCAAGAACCGATTGAGATGGACCTGATTGAAGACGGAAACGTCGTAGTCTTCTCTAGTGCAGGGAACGGGAAATCAACGTTTCTGCAAACGCTAACGATGCAGTTGGCCCGGAAGTACAACCCAGAAGACTTCAACGTCTACCTGTTAGACTTTGGGACTAACGGGCTGCAGGCACTCCGTTCGCTGCCACACGTGGTAGACCTGATTACCACTGATGAAGAAGAGAAGATTGGAAAGTTCATTCAGCGAATGAACGCCCTGATCAAGGAACGGAAGCGGCTCTTCAGTGAGACCGCCGTGGCAAACGTCGCCATGTACGAACAGAAGACGGGTGAAAAGTTACCACAAATCGTAATTGTCGTTGATAACTTTGAAGGCTTTGAGGGCATGGGTTATGCCGAAACCCTGTACAACGAGTTCGTAGCACTTACGCGGGACGGAAGCAGTATCGGATTGCACGTCGTGTTGAGTTCCGGTTCAACCCGGGGTGTTCGGTCTCGCTTGTTGAACAACATTAAGCGACGGATTCCACTCAAGCAGAACAACGAAGATGAGTTAATTGAAATCATCGGTAAGACGCGTCTCAGCATTGATGATACGCCGGGCCGGGGACTGTTTAAGGATGATGACGATGTCCGGCTGATTCAGGTAGCAATGCCGGCAGCAGGGGAGACAAGTCTGGAAGTTATCAATAACGTTCAGGCAGAAGCTGAGGCAATGGATCACGCCTGGGACGGTGCACGGCCAAAGCCGATTCCGATGGTGCCTGATGAGCTCTTTGAGGATGATGTTAAGCAGTATGGCAATGTTGAGAAATTCGATCAGAATGGGATATTGCCAATTGGGCTTGACTACGACGAAGTGCAGCTGGTTGGTTACGATCCCGTTGAGGATGGCAACCTAGCGGTCTTTGGCAACGGTGATCGTCTCTACCGGGCACTTCAGGTTGGATTAGCGCATGCACTGGATCTCTTTAAGCAAACCCGTGTAATTATCTTTGATACTGATCGTCGTTTGAACGGTTCCGAATACCCAAATGTTAACCGAATTGTTCAGGATGATCAGGAAATCATTGATGCAAAGGATTCACTGGCACAGATTTTCGCTCAGCGGAAGGATACGACTAAGTCCTATAAGTGGATTTACGTATATATCACTAATATTGATAAGTTTAAGAAGGTCACAGAGATTGACGACTTAAGCTTTGAACAGCTAATGACGAACGCTAATGAGCGAAAAATTGCGATTATCTATGCGGGACTAGCTAATAAGTTCTATTCAGGCGGTCCGTACGCACAGTATGCTGAGAACGCATTGTTCACCCAGTCAATCGGTGAACAAACATTCTTTAACCTGACAACGTACCAGAAGGAGAAGCCATTGGAAAAAGGCCAGGCATATCTGGGAATCGATGGACAAATTGCGCGGTTTAAGCTTGTTGATTGATAAGGAGGATGATTAAAATGTCAGAAATCAAGGTAGAACCCAGTCAAGTACGGAGCGTTGCAAGTCAAATTCGTGGGGCAGCGGGATCGCTTAACAGTTCAAATAACATTTCAACGGACAGTGTTTCATCCCTAGTCGGATGTTATAAAGCAATTTCGGCGACCCAAGCCCTTGATCATATTAGTTCGCAATTAAACGCTGCAATTTCAAGTTACGCCGCGGCCTTTGATAACCTGGCGGAATCATTCGAAGAGACTGATCGGCATATTGCGGGTGACTAGGAATGGATAAGGATGAACTTTTAAAAAAGCGACATCAAGCAGAACAAGAGTATGACGATTTACAGGTCGAGCAGCATAAAATCCGGGAAGCTATTGATCAATTTGACTTATTGATTCAGCATCACCGCAAAAGCCGCGAAAAGGAAGAAGAAATTTTTCGTGGGAGCCGATACCAAGCTTTCTTTCAAGGTGTTGACCAATCAATGCAGAATGAATTTAATAACATAAATGCTGGACTTGATGACGCGTTATCCAATGTCAACAAGGAGATTAAGAAGAAGCAAGATCAGATTACGGCCATGATAAAGAAGGAAGGGAAAGCTGATGGGCAAACAGTTCAGGATTAATCTATCGCAGTTACAGGCTTCAAGTTGTCAAAGTGTTTGCCAGAAATTGGAGGATTCAATCAGTGGAATTAGTGGCGCCGTCAGCGAAGCTGCTTCCTTAGGAAGCATGAAGGGAATGGGGGCAACGCACGTACGGGCGTATGCCACGGAAGTGGTCGTTCCAATGTTGCGGGCGGCTATGATGTTGACGATGGGCGTTAATCAAGATGTTCAGCAACTCCCTAAGCGATACGTAGCGCAGGTTGATAGTAAAAGTCATGATGAGGATGAATTGGAACAAGAAATTCAAGATATTCAAAATGAGATTCAAATGACCGATAATATCATAAACATGGTCGGGAAGATTGATAAAGGAATTGCGAATAAGCTTAAAAATTCGACTAAGGGGGCGCGAAGTGATGAGGAGGCCCGCCTGAGAAAACTAAAGCGGATTTTGCGAGACTTTCGGCGCTATGACCGGGAATCAGGCGGGTTGTTTAGTGATTTAGACGCGTTACGCGAGGCGTTTGATACGGCAACCCGGGAAATTAAGTCATGTACGATTCAGAGTGGAAGTAAAGTCGGTTTCAAAATGCCGAAGGATATGTCGTGGGCGCATTATGTGAATAAAAAATGGAAGCAGATGGAGGAGCGGCAAAAGAATTTTTTGCGCGATGAAAATCGTAAAGTAAAAGAAAATATCGATGACGCTTCGTCTAAGTTAAACGATGGGATTAGCTTTTTAGCAGCTGCTGGGAAAGATTGTGGTAAAGGTTTATCCAAGGCGTTAATGGGCTCTGGTGACAGTCTTATTGCAACCAGTGAAGAGCTCGATAAGGGTAACACTGCATTGGGCTTTTTGATGAGTGGTGAAAAAGTATACAGCGATGTGAAACATGGGAAGAGTTTTGGGACTTCTTTTATGAAAGATTGCGGTGGTACATTAATTGGTGCAGCTGTTGTTGTATTTGCCCCAGAAACTGCTTCAGCTATTACTGTAGCGGCTGTTAGTTATGGGGCAGATAAAGCATATGATTACTTGTACGATCATTGGAAGCCGTTTAGGCATACGATGAACGATATTGGTCATGGAATTGATCATGGTATTCATGATATTAAAACCGCACCACGTGATTATAAGCGCGGCATGAAAAAGGCAAATAAAATTATTAGTCATACGCATGTTAGCGGATTACCCAAAGGTTACGAACCTGGTCCAAATGGATATTCGACAGCAAGCTACTGAAGGGAGTTATATCATCGTGAAACGAAATGCGTATGTTAAATGTGATAGTTCTTTGCGGGGAACATTAAAGCTCGGATCGGGGGAACGATTTGTGTTTGTGAGTGGAGGGAACATTCTGTTTATTTTATTTCCTTTCTTACAATGGTTTCTCCCAATTTCTTGCTGGCGCGATGATGATTTGGCGGAAGATATTACTAAACGTTCGAGTCATAAACGTTCCTTCATAGATGATGTTGTGATTCTAGGGGTGGTTCTTGTGTTAGCCAGGATTCCTTTGAATTA
>CHCFD05601__coassemble_515_pt1 | contig 20820 bp, 18 predicted proteins | sample CHCFD05601__metabat2_high_PE_006 | metagenome-assembled genome bin CHCFD05601
TCAATTGTCGTTTCATTTTCATTCCCCTATTTCTTGTTAAACACCGTCGCCGTCAACCAATCTGCTACCCGGGGAGCCCAATCATACGCCCGGTGAGCCGCCTCAAACAGCCACGGCGTATTCAACTCGCGTTTACCCGTGAGAACGGCCCGGACTACCTGAGCAGCCACCTCTCTGGTGTTAGGGCTAACGGTCCTAACTGGTCAAGGTAATCAGCTGCCGCTCCTGCATGCGCAAAAAACGGGGTGCGCATCGGTCCCGGGTTAACCGTAAGCACGTGCACTCCCGTCTGCCGTAACTCAAGACGAAGGGCGTTTGAATAGGCAATTACAGCTGCCTTCGTTGCAGCATAGACCGCCGCTTTGGGGGTCGCAACCTTTCCCGCACTCGAAGCCACGTTCACAATCGTTCCGGAATGGCGGGCAGCCATTAACCGGGCCATTTCCCGGCTCGCGGTAATGGTCCCTACCGTATTAACCCGAAACATTTGTGCGGTAACTTCCGGGGGCATTTCAATCGCCGGCATCATCCTGCCAAATCCCGCACAGTTGATCCCAATCTCAATTGGTCCAACCTGCCGTTCAACCGCTGCGATTGTTCGCACTACTTCACTGGCATTCGCAACGTCCGTGAGAAACAGGGTTGCCGGCTGCCCTGATAGCCGGGCACATTTCCGGGCTACCCGGGTTAACTGTTCCTTCCGCCGGGCACAAACAACGATGCGGGCGTGCTCGGCAGCAAACGCGTACGCAAGCTGCTCGCCTAGTCCCGAGGACGCTCCCATGATCAGCACAACCCGGCCTGCAATCCTTTGAGAATGACGAAAGTGATTCATCGCTTTCCTCCTAGTTATCAGCGGAAAATGGGACCGGAATGACGTCGAAGTCCCGGACCACCCGGGTTGCTGGAAAAACATCCCGGGCATCGTTAATTAACTGCTTAATCGCCGGCCCCACATAACGGGCTGAGATATGCGTTAAGAGGAGCTGCTTAACCCCTTCTTCCCTGGCAACCGTCGCTGCCTGAATACACGTTGAATGGTAGTAGTTCCGCGCTAACCGCGCTTCGCCCTTCCCAAACGTACTTTCATGGACAAGGACGTCCGCCCCGTGAGCAAGCTGGCGAATCGTCGCTGTTTGGCGGGTATCTCCCAGAATCGTCACAATCCGGCCCTTTTTCGGCGCCCCAACGTAATCTTTCCCTGAAATCGTTCGCCCATCTGCGAGCGTTACCGTTTTTCCGGCCTTCAACTGGCCGTAAACCGGTCCAGCCGGAATACCGTCAGCCTTTAGGCGGTCAACCTGCAGTTCCCCGGGATAATCCTTTTCAATCACCCGGTAACCAACGCATGGAATTCGGTGATCGAGCGGCGCATATTCCACCCGAAAACGCTCATCGTCAACGGCAACTCCCGCTTCGTTAGGTGCAAACTCGACAAACTTAAGCGGATACCCCAGATGCGTCTGGGATACTCGCAGGCTCGTCCGCACATACTCCTGAATTCCCCGGGGACCGTAAATTGTTAACGGGCCCATCTGGTTGCCGCCCTGAAATGACCGGCTACTCAAAAACCCCGGGAGTCCAAAAATATGATCACCGTGGAGGTGCGTAATAAAAATGCGCGTAACCTTCCGCGGGCGAATCGTTGTCCGTAAAATCTGATGTTGGGTGCCCTCGCCAACGTCAAACAGCCACACCGCATTACATTCATCTAACAGCTTTAACGCGGCAGCCGTAACGTTGCGGGACTTTGCTGGGGAGCCAGCACCAGTTCCTAAAAATTCAATTTCCATTATTTTTCGTACCCGATTTCTCTTTATTTGCCAATTAATGACACACAGAGTCATTTTATCACGGATTTTGGCAAACCTCAGCCCTTCGTTATTCTCATCAAATAAGAAACCCAGGCAGAATGACAGCAAAAAAAAGGTTGAGCATCACTCAACCTCTTCCCCATAAACTATTCGATAATCGCTAACACAATAAAATTAAGGATAAACAGTGCCGTACAGATCCACATCATTGGATGAATTTCCTTGACCTTCCGTTTGGCCAACTTTACGAAGATGTAGAAGATAAACCCGGCCGCAATTCCATACGCAATACTGTAACACAGGGCCATGAACCCAGCGGCAAAGAACGCCGGAATGGCATCCTCAAGGTCCGCCCATTTAATATTAGCAAACGATGCCATCATCATTACCCCCACGACAATCAGTGCGGGCGCCGTGGCTGCATCCGGGACAATCGCAACAACCGGGGCCAACAGACTGCTCAGGACAAACATTACGGCAGCGGTAAGACTCGTTAAGCCCGTCCGACCGCCAGCACCGATTCCTGATGCACTTTCCACGAACGTTTCAACGTTTGATGTTCCGAAAATGGCCGCAATAATTGAACCAGCGGCATCGGCAATCAACGCCCGGCCCATCTTATTGTTCATCCCAGTCCCCTGATCAAGGGCCTGGTGGTCAGTCGTTGTAAAGATTCCTGACCGCATCCCCGTTCCGATAAACGTACCAATCGCATCGAAAATATCAGATAAACTGAAAGCAAAGATTGTCATTACCGCAAGTAATAACCGGCCGGGATGACTCCATAGTGCGCCCATTCCTTGGGCTCCGAACGCCGCTCCCATCGTGCTTCCAAGCTGATGGAAGGCCGTTCCTAGGGAAGCCCCGGCTGCAACGTGCAGGTTAGTTACCCCAAACGGAATTCCGATAATCGTCGTGGCAATAATCCCGATTAGAATGGCACCCTTCACGTTCCACATCAGCAGCACCACCATAATCAGCAATCCTACTAATGCTACCAGCGGTGCGGCGTGGTTGAAGTTTACCAGGGCGGGCGTGGCACTACTATTGGCTACAAAGGAGTGAATCCCACCAGCGTAATGAGTGGCTGCTGGGTGGTACGGTGCGCCGTTAATGCTCGTAATTCCCGCCTTATCCACGATGAACTTGATAAAGCCGGCGTTTTTCAGCCCGATGTAGGCCACAAACAATCCAATTCCCCCGCCAATTGCGTGTTGCAGCACCGGTGGAATCGCCTGAATAATCAGCTGCCGAATCTTAGTTACGGTAATTAAAACGTCGATGACCCCGCATAAAAAGACGAGCGCCAATCCCTGCTGCCAGGTAAAGCCGAGCTGTAAAACCACGGTGTACGCAAAGAAGGTGGCCAACCCGAGCCCCGGCGCTAACACGTAGGGGACGTTTGCAAAGAACGCCATAATCAACGTACTAACAACCGATGCAATGATGGTTGCCAGAAAAATTGCTTGACGGGGCATTCCCGTCGTTCCTAAAATATTAGGCGCAACAAACAGTATGTACGACATTGCGAAAAAGGTCGTTAACCCGGCAACAATTTCGGTACTAACGGTCGTATTGTTTTCCCGCAACTTAAATAACTTGTTCATCAATTCTACCCCTTATCTCACAAAGTTAGTGCCATTATAGCGCAGATTCTTCGGAACTTTAAGGGAAAAAGATGCTTTATTCTAATATTTTGATGCAAAAATGGACTAATTACGAATTTTGAAAGGAGAATTTTCCGTGTTAATCCACGATTTTCTGAATGCAACCACCGGTGTCGCCCCAACAACGCCGGTATATTATGACACTACCCCGGCAGTCCCGGTAACCCGGGGACCGTTAGGACACGACCACCTTACACTGGTTCCGGCTCCCCACCCCATCACCATCAAAGCACTCCAACACCAGCTCGCCCACTACGCTCCCGGGTTTCACCTTGATTGGCAACCCGCACCGGAGGAAACCAGCCGCCCGGTCTTTGGTTACCGGATTGCTGCGGGCCGTTTGCTTATTAAATAACGCCAAAACAAACAGGTGGAACGGAAGAATGTAGCCAACGAACTATGGAATTCGCTCGGCTTCTTACTTCCACTCCACCCGTTATCACTTCGGAGATATTCCTTTGCAATTAATGGTGCTTAAGAATTTGCTTAGCGACAAAGTTACTGAAGAAGTTAAGCCCGTACGGATTTGGGTGTACGTTATCGGCGTAGAACCAATCGGTATGCCCGTTACTAAACTTGTACCAGTTAATAATCGTTAAGTTCTTGTACTTCTTCTTACTTGCCGTTAACTTAGTATTCACTTCATTTTGCCACGGCCGCGTTGGCACATGGACGTTCACCCAGTAAACGGGCCGGTTCCCCGCTAACTGCATAATTTGTTTCATTTGGTCATCCGTAAATGGCCCGTTGGTCCCTTCAACCACTAACAGCGGCCCGTTCAGCTTCCCCTGCTTCTTTAAGTCCTGAAGCACCGGAATCGCCTGGTCAACCTGCCGGCCAACCTTCGCGTTAATAAACATCTGCGGGAAAATCTTCTGCAATGCGGCTGACGAGTCCGCCAAAACGGAATCACCGACCGCCGTTATCTTCATCTTTTGCGCTTGTTGCTGCTCGGCAGAAGTCAACCGAATCGATGCCGGTAACTTAGACCCCGAAGTTTGTTGACTAGCATTCGCCACCTGCTGCCCACTCTTCCCGTGCGCCAGGGCTGCGTTATGCTTATTCACCGCCTGCTGGTTCTTTTGAATCGCCTGCTGAAGTGCCTGACTGCCGTTTTCCGGGTTCGGCTGCTTCGGTGCCGGCGAACAGAAGCCGTACAAACCAACCGCTAACAGTGCAAGGACCGGCACCACCGCTAACCGGCGCCAGCCGTACCGGGAATGCCGCTTGAAGAATTCGCGGATTGACGCGCGAATTTGCCCCCACTTAATCCGGGCAATCGATTTTTCAATTAGGTGATAGGATACATCACTAATTACTAGAATCAGCGCAATCTCAATCAACGCATACATCACCGGATGAGTAGCAACGTTAACCTTTGCTTCAAACAAAACCATCACCGGATACTGGTACAGGTAAATTCCGTAGCTCCGCTGCCCAATCCACGTAAAGATCCGATTTGAAAGCGCGCGGTTCATGTCCGCCCCTGGATGGGCAACCATCGCAATCAGAACAGCCGTTGCAATACAAAACAGCAACATCCCGCCCCGGTATAACCACGGCCGTTCGTCATCACAAAAGCCGCACATAATAACCACTACAACCAGTGCGCCAAAGCCTAGGAGATCAAACGCTGTTCGCCGCCCCCAGTCGAGCCGCGCCTTTAGCCGGTTTAACGGCCAGATGACTGCTAGGGCTGCCCCGATGAAAACAGCAAAGATCCGGGTATCCGTCCCGTAGTATACCCGGGACGGATCCTTCCCTGGCTGGTATAAAACAGCCATCAAAAGGGCTGATAACAACGCTAATCCCACTAAACTGAAGAACAGGGCCCCCCGCCGCTCACGCAGGAACTTAAAAAGGAACACCATCAGGAAGGGCCAAATCACTAAAAACTGGAACTGAATTGCCATAAACCAGAGGTGGGTAAACGGGGATTGCACCCCAAACCGCGCAAAGTACGACTGATGGTGCGCAATTTCATACCAGTTGTAAACCCCGCACAGGTTACTGATCACCGCTCCCCTGATGTGCACTAAAAGGGAGCGTTGGAAAAACGCAATGTAACCCAGCGTTGCCGCCAGAACCCCTACCAGAGCTGGGTACAGCCGCCGAATCCGCCGCCAATAAAAATTAAGCAGGTCCAGTCGGCCAGTCGTTGTCCACTCCCGGATAATCGAACTTGTTACCAGGTACCCAGACAACACAAAGAAAATTAACACACCCATGAAACCACCCTTGAACTGGTAAACAAACAGGTGGTACAGAATGACAAACGCGACTGCTAGTGCGCGTAACCCATCAAATCCCGTAATATACGTCTTTTTTTGCTCCATACTGTTCTCCTCATCCCGATCCAGTCTTTGCTGGAATCAGTTATCACCAACCAATTATAGCGCGTTCGCTTTTAGTTGAATATAACAACTTGCTGTAATTTACAGGATTTTCTTTCCCGCCCTCCGCCTGCGTTTCACCGGGAAGTGATTGCTATTACTTAACCACCAATCCTAAAGCAAAAACGGGCTGAGTGCAGCCCCGTTCCACCTGCACAACAAGTAATGCGGTGGCTTTTGGCATTACACCCAGCTCGTTTATTCCTAAAAGCTATTTATCGGTAAGAAAGCGGCAGCTTCATCCTACCTAATCAACAAACTCGAACGTGAACTTCTCAATTCGAACCAAATCACCGTTCTTGGCGCCCTGTCGCCGCAACTCGTCATCAACCCCCATTCCCCGCATCTGCCGGGCAAAGCGCATCAGACTTTCATCATGGTTCAAATCAGTCATCTTAAAGAGCTTAAGCAACCGCGTTCCGCCAAGAACCCAGGTCCCGTCCTCGTCTCGCGTAACGGTAAAGGCCGGCTCTTCCTGCGACGGTGCCGTGTACTCGACTGCTTCTTCCTGCTCGGCAGTGGATAGCGGGAATGCCGGAGTCTGGTCGAGAACATCCGCAACATGGTGGATTAACTGGTCCAACCCCTGATGCGTGAGGGCCGACACTGCCATAATTTCTGGCGTTTGTGGTAAGGTATGGTCCGCCGCAATCTGCTTTTTAAACCGTTCCAGGTTCGCTGCTGCATCCGGCATATCCATCTTGCTAGCCACAATAATCTGCGGCCGTTCTAGTAAGGCCGGATCGTACTTTTTCAACTCAGCATTAATCTTCAAGAAATCTTCGTACGGGTCGCGTTCCTCCGTTCCCGACATATCAACGAGATGTAAGAGGACCCGGGTCCGCTCAATGTGCCGTAAGAACTGAATTCCGAGCCCGATTCCGGCTGAAGCGCCCTCAATCAACCCGGGCATGTCAGCCATGGCAAAGTCCCGGCCATCGTCCAGCCGGACCATTCCCAGGTTCGGTACCAACGTGGTAAAGTGATACTCCGCAATCTTAGGCTTAGCGCTCGTTACCACTGACAGAAGCGTCGATTTCCCCACTGACGGAAAGCCGATTACCCCCACGTCAGCCAGCATCTTTAACTCCAAGTTAAGCGTGCGTTCCTGCCCTGGTTCACCGTTTTCCGCAATTTCTGGTGCGGGGTTTTTCGGGCTCGCGAAGTGAATGTTTCCGCGACCGCCGCGGCCCCCCTTCGCAACCACTAGTTCATCACCTGCTTGAGTCAAATCACCCAGGACTTTTCCGGTCTCGGCATCCGTCACGGTTGTCCCGCCCGGAACAGCCACCACGAGGTCCTGGGCACCCCGACCGTACATTCCCTTATTCATCCCGTTTTGACCGGCCTTGGCCTTAAAAATCCGGTGATAACGAAAGTCCATCAGGGTGCGCAATCCCTCGTCAACCCGGAGGATAATACTTCCGCCCCGACCACCATCACCGCCGGCCGGGCCACCGTTCGGTACAAACTTTTCTCGGCGAAAGGCAACGATTCCGTCGCCCCCCTTTCCGGCTTTTACTTGAATTTGAACGTGATCAACAAACATAGCCGTCCCTCTTTTCCGGTATAATCTCCTGTCCTACTATACCAAATTCACCCACCAATCAGCTACTGAACATTCCGCAAGCTTAATTTGACCGCCTTGGCCACCTTAGCGGAAATTCCTAGTGCTTCGATTTCTTCTAGCGACGCCTCTCCAATGTGGCGCAGGGAGCCAAACTGCTTTAACAGCTTAATCCGCGTCTTCGGTCCGACCCCCTTAATTTGTTCCAGCCGGGAAGACAACGAATTTTTAGACCGCAGCTGCCGGTGGAACGTAATGGCAAACCGGTGGACCTCGTCCTGAATCCGCTGTAACAGGTAAAACGCCTCACTCTTCGGGTCCAACTGCACTTTTTGGTACTCCCCGTTCATCAAGTCCGCCGTTTTATGATGCGTATTTTTTACCATCCCCGCGACCGGAATCGATAATCCCAGCTGGTTTTCAAGCACATCCTGCGCCGCCGCAACCTGCGTTTCTGCGCCGTCCATGAGGATTAAATCCGGCAGTTCCCCGTGTTCCTTTAAAATTCGGCTGTAACGCCGGTAAATCACTTCGCGCGTGCTAGCCGCTTCGTCCGCGTGGTCAACATCCCGCAGCTTATACTTGCGATATTCCTTCTTGTTGGGCTGACCATCAATAAAACATACCATCGCTGAAACGGGATCCTGGCCCTGAATGTGGGAGTGGTCAAACGCCTCGATCCGGTGCCCATGAGGCAACTGTAACACGTCCATCAACTCGTCCATCGCCCCCACCGTCTTCCGGTTGTCCAGTTCCAACAACCGGAACTTTTCTTCCAGAACTAACCGCGAATTTTTCTGGGCCATCTCAAGGAGGGACCGCTTCTGTCCCCGCACCGGGGTTCTGACCGGAATCCCGAGTAAATCACTGAGCATTGCCGCATCCAAACTAGCTGGAACCAGGAGTTCCTTGGGCTTAATCCGGTTACGCTGTTGGTACAACTGAAGGATAAACGACGTCATTTCTGCTTCCGGCGTGTCCACACACGGAAAAAGCCGCTTTTCCCGCTTCATCAACCGCGCTTGCCGGATTGAAAAAATCTGTAACGACAGCCAGCCCTTGTCCATGTAATACCCAATTACATCCCGCGGGGTATTATCGTTGGAAATGATTTTTTGCTTTTCAACCGTCATCGCCACGTACTTGAGCTGATCCCGAAGTTCCGCCGCCCGTTCAAATTCGAGGTTTGCGGCCGCCTTTTCCATCTTCGCCCGCAGCTCCCGCTTAATCTGGCCGACGTTTCCGTTCAGGAAGCTCTTAATTTTTTCGATATTCTTCGCGTACGCCTCCGGGGGAACGTCCTTAAAGCACGCCCCCAAACACTGGCCCATGTGATAGTACAGGCACGGCCGTCCCTGCCGACCAGAACAGTGCCTTAACGGATAAACCTTTTCCAGCAAGTGAAGCGTTTCGGTTGCCGCATAGACGTTGGGGTACGGGCCAAAGTAAAAGCCCCCGTCCCGCTTGACCTGGCTAACAATCTTGAGCTGCGGGTCCCGTTCGTCGGTAATCTTAATGTACGGGTAGCCGGTTCCCTGCTTCAGTTTGATGTTGTAGTACGGCTTATGTTTTTGAATCAGCGTAATTTCCAGCAGAAAGGCTTCCTTGTCAGTCGACGTAATGATTGTTTCAAAGTCCCGAATCTGGGAAACCAGCCGGGCCGTCTTTCCTTCATGGGAGCTCTTAAAGTACGACCGCACCCGGTTCTTTAAGTTTTTCGCTTTTCCCACGTATATAATGTGGCCATTAACGTCCTTCATCAGGTAACATCCCGGTAAATCCGGTAACAGTTTTAATTTATTTTCAATGTGCTGGGTTGCCATAAAGCACAGAACCTCCTTTCATAGTAATTAATCTCACCTGATTATACCGCGAATAAAATTCCGTTCAAAAATTCCCGTTTGCGCTTTATTTATAAAACTGGTACGCTAACGCTGACAGTTATTAAAGGAGGAATCGTGATGGGATTAAAAATCACCCGGGACGCTAACCTAGACAAGCTCTTCGACAAGTTTGCCATTGGTCCTGACGACCAGAAGCGGGGAAAGGACGAGCGCACCCCCAAAAAGAAACCAACAGCAGATAAAAAGGACAATACCAAGTAAGATAATAGAGGCTGTGACCATCTCGTCACAGCCTCTATTTTTCCCCAATTAATTTTCCCGCTCATATCCCCGCGGGTACCGCTTCTTCAGCGTATCAATGTTTTGCTCGGCCACCTCGCTAAACGGGATCTTTGCCCACTCAGCAATCTGGGAGAGGTACCACAAAACGTCCCCCATCTCATCAATTAAGCGGTCGCGGTCAAGCTCATCACCGTGGAAGGTATACTCCTTGATCAGCTCAATTAACTGCCCGCTTTCTCCGGCCAACCCCAGCGCACAGTTGGTCAGCACCCGCTCGTTCCCGTACAGTGTCCGGTTCGCCGCTTTTTGGTAATCATCAAAGTCCATTTTATTTTCCTCCGTTTGTTGTTAGGTTACACTGCTGTTCAATCCAGCGCCAAACATCGTCCTTCCCGGTTCGATCCACCGCCGAGAACAGCACTAGTTGATCATCCGCCGTCAGCTGCAACGTCTTCCGAATCACACTCTCACTTTGATTTCGGCGACTGCGCGGAATCTTGTCAATCTTTGTGCCGACTACCAGTAACGGGAACTGGTAATAGTGAATGAAATCAATCATCTGCTGGTCTAGTTGCGTTGGTGCATGCCGGGAATCCACCAGGGAAATCACGCCCGCCAACTGCTGGCGTTGCGCAAAGTACTCCTCAATCATGGCCCCCCACTTTTCGCGGTCCTGCTTGGAAGCCCGGGCATACCCATAACCCGGAACATCCACAAAATTAAGCTGGTGCTCAACGTTATAGAAGTTTAACGTCTGTGTCTTTCCCGGCTGGCTTGACGTTCGTGCAAGCTTTTTGCGGTTGATTAGCGTATTAATCAGGGACGATTTCCCGACGTTTGACCGGCCTGCCAACGCAATTTCTGGCAGGTTTCCCTGCGGATACTGTTCCGGATGCACAGCACTGATTGTTAGTTCAACGTTGTGGACTTCCATCTGCATCTCCCTTTCTAACCTGCTGTTATTCTAGCATACCTTCCCGGAACGTCCGGGAAGAAAAAGCAGAGCCCAGTCCACTTGCGGACTAGCTCTGCTAACGGAAAATTACTTTTATGTTACGATTCAGCTACTTACCCGCAACTAACCGCACAATCTCTAAAATCACATCCGTGGCCTTTTCCATCACTTCAACGGACGTAAATTCATACCGGGCGTGCATGTTCTCCGCCCCGGCAAACAGGTTAGGAGTTGGAATTCCCATAAAGGAAATCTTCGAACCATCCGTTCCTCCCCGCACCGGGTAAATGTCAGGTGTAATATCGAGGTTTTCCATCGCCTGCTTAGCAATGTCAACAACGGTCATGTCCTTTTCGATGACCTCCCGCATGTTGTAGTACTGATCCTTCATGTCAACGATTACCCGCGGCTCATCGTAGTTAGCGTTCATCTTAGCAGCAATGTCCTTGACCAGCTGCTTCCGTTCTTCAAACTTCTGCCGGTCGTGATCCCGGATAATGTAGGTCATCTCGGCGTGGTCAACCGTGCCGTTCATTGATAGCACGTGGTAGAAGCCTTCGCGGCCCTCCGTTTCGGCGGGAACTTCGTGGGTTGGCAGCTGAGCGTCAAATTCTTCGGCTAACTTAATGGCGTTTATCATTACGCCCTTTGCGGTTGCCGGGTGAACATCCTTCCCCACAAACGTAATCTTCGCCTGGGCGGCGTTGAACGTTTCGTATTCAAGCTCTCCTAACGGGCCGCCGTCAACGGTGTAAGCAATGTCGGCGCCAAAATCATCCACGTCAAAGTTGTCAGCCCCGGTTCCAATTTCTTCGTCCGGACCGATTCCCACTTCAATTTCACCGTGCTTGATTTCTGGGTGGTGAACCAGGTAATCCATGGCCGTCATAATTTCCGCTACCCCGGTCTTATCGTCCGCCCCTAAGAGCGTCGAACCGTCAGTGGTAATCAACGTTTGTCCCTTGTAGTTCTTTAAGTTCGGGAAATCCTTCGGGGACAGCACATACTTTCCTTCCTCGTCCAACTTAATATCGGATTCGCCGTCGTAGTTTTCCCAGATTTGCGGGTTGACGTTATGGGCGTTAAAGTCCGCCGTATCCATATGGGAAATAAACCCAACCTTCTTCATTGGTTTGTCAATGTTGCTTGGAAGGGTGGCGAAAACATAACCGCTCTTCTTGGAAATCCGCACGTTATCAAGGCCGATTTCCTTTAACTCCGCCGCCAGCTCCTTGGCAAATTCCACCTGGGTCTGCGTTGACGGAATTGTCGTTGAGTTCTCGTCAGACCGTGTTTCCGTCTTAACGTACTTTAAAAACCGGGGAACGAGTTGTTCATATTTTGCCATGAATTAATCACCTCATTAAAAATCCTACTTAATAAATTCAAATGGTTCAGTGTTAATTTTAGACTGAATAACGTCGATGTGCCACTCATTTTCTTGGTTCCACTTCTCAAAGAGTTGCCGCATATGCGTAGCACTGACGACCTCAATGTGGTGTCCTGGATCAACCACCGTTAGTCCGGCCGCCACCATGTCATGCGCAGTATGATAGCCAACATCCCCCGTCACGTAGGCATCCGCCCCCTGCGCAAGCGCGTCCTGATAAAAACCAGCACCACTCCCGCCGAGGACCGCTACCCGGGAAATCATTTTGTCATGGTCAGGGGTAATCAACCGTAATCCAGGAACGTTCAGGTGTTCCTCACAGTAATCCGCAAATTCCCGGGCCGTCAACGGGCGGGGTAACGTTCCTAGCCGCCCGAGCCCGTATAATCCGGTCCGGTGCTCTACCTTGATGTGCGCTTGCTGGGAAGCATCCGGCTGAATAAGCACGGCGACGTCCTTTAACCCCAGCTGAGCACACAACCAATCATTCATCCCGTTGGCCGTACTATCCAGGTTTGTATGGGCGGCGTACACGGTAATCCCGTGCTGCAGGATGGTCGCGTACATCTGGTTTTGGGGCACGGAAAGGTCAAAGGTCTTCACCGCATGAAACATTGCCGGGTGGTGCGCATAAATCAAGTCCACCCCGGCATCAACGGCCTCGGCCACGGTTTCTGGCCGCACATCCAACGTCACCATCATCCTATGCACTTCCTGCCGGTTATCCCCCAACTGCAGGCCGACGTGATCCCACGATTCCGCTAACCACGCCGGTGCATACCGTCCCATTGGAGCAACAACATCACTTACCGTTACCATCTGGCACAACCTCCGTAATCATTTTAATTTGGGATTGGAGCTGGGAAATCCGGTCTTCAGCGGGAGTTTGCGCTTGCTGCACCTGGTGCAAAATCCGCTCCCGCTTGGTGCGCTCGCGAGTCCACTTATCCACAAAGACTGCGGCGTGCTCCCGCATCAAGAACGGGCCAAATAGTTCTTCCTCCGGACTAAGCTGCCGGATTCCCTGATCGTAATCCGCCACAATTATCTCATAGGTATGGCGGTCTTCCCTAATAATTCGTTCGGCAACAATCCCATAACCATGGTGAATGCACCACCGCCGAACATTATCCTCCCCCACGTTGGGCTGTAAAATTAACCGGGGATGGTGCAGCAGTTGGGGGGCTCCCGCGGATAGAATATCCCGGATTAACGGCCCCCCCATTCCACAAATCGTTACCGTATCAATCCGGTCATCCGCATTAATTGCTGCTAAGCCGTCCGCCAACCGGGGAACAATGATTTCCTGTAATCCTTCCCGCGTAATCTCCCGGCAGGCGTTCTGGTACGGCCCGCGAACGACTTCTCCCGCAACGGCGTACTCGATCCGGCCCCGAAGTGCCAAAAACGCCGGTAAGTATGCGTGATCCGAACCAATGTCGGCTAACCGCGCTCCTACGGGAACAAACTCAGCGGCCGTTGCTAAGCGCTTTGATAAGTGCCGTGCATCCACGTTAACATCCTCCTTAAGAATGAGGCTGGGACATCCGTCTCAGCCTCACCATGATATCTTATTCTTAGTTCCAACTAGTCCAAGAAATCCCGTAACTGCTTTGACCGTGATGGGTGCCGCAGCTTCCGGAGCGCCTTTGCTTCAATCTGCCGAATCCGCTCCCGCGTCACACCAAAGGCCTTTCCAACCTCTTCTAGGGTCCGGGTCCGGCCATCATCCAGTCCAAACCGCAGCCGCAAAACGTTTTCCTCCCGGTCAGTCAGGGTGTCCAAAACATTCTCCAACTGTTCCTTTAAAAGCTCATACGCAGCGTGCTCCGCTGGGCTCGTTGCGTCCTGGTCTTCAATGAAATCACCAAGATGGGAATCATCCTCTTCCCCAATTGGGGTTTCCAGTGACACCGGCTCCTGGGCAATCTTCAGGATTTCCCGCACCTTTTCGGTCGGCATATCCATTTCAAACCCAATTTCTTCCGGCATTGGTTCCCGCCCGAGGTCCTGGAGCATCTGCCGCTGAATCCGGATTAACTTGTTGATTGTTTCCACCATGTGAACCGGAATCCGAATTGTCCGGGCCTGGTCAGCAATCGCCCGCGTGATGGCCTGCCGAATCCACCAGGTGGCGTACGTTGAAAACTTGAATCCCTTCCGGTAATCAAACTTTTCAACGGCCTTCATCAGCCCCATGTTCCCTTCCTGGATCAAATCAAGGAAGGACATGCCCCGGCCAACGTACCGCTTAGCAATTGACACTACCAGCCGCAAGTTGGCTTCGGCTAACAGTTGCTTGGATTCTTCGTCCCCCATTTCAATCTTGAGGGCCAATTCCTTTTCCTCATCCGCTGTCAGGAGGTCAACGCGGCCGATTTCCTTCAAGTACATTCGCACCGGGTCGTTAATCTTAACTCCTGACGGGGCAGAAACATTCTTGTCCTTCCGGGCCTTCTCGGCTTCACTATTTGCGGCCTTTAAGCTTTGTTCACTTGGGTTCCCGTTTTCATCAACCACGGAAATTCCCTCGTCCTCCACCTTAATGATGAGGTTATCCATCTGGGTGGCATTCAGGTGAAACGGCGTTGCCAGTTCATCGGTTAGCTGGTTATAAGTAATCTGCTTGCTCTTCTTATACTTCTGGACAAGTTTCCGGATCGCCTTTTCGTAGGCTACCTTGTCAAATTGGTCCTTCTTCTCCTTTGACACAGTTTACAGCCTCCCTATTCATCTTGTTCCTGCTGCCGAAGCTTAACCAGCGACGTAAGAAGCATCACAATCCTATCCTGGTCATTCGCCCGCTTGGCATCAGCAATCTCCTGTTTTATTTTATCAACTTTTTCCTTTATCGGGTAGTCATGTTTAATGACCGCAAGGCAATCATCGACTTCCCCGTCCGGTGCTGGCTCCGGGTAATGCGCCATTTCGATCGCATTAATTACCCGGGCAAGCCGCTGATCAGCCACCAACGTGAGAAAATCAGCAACGTTAAACTCCTTACGGTCCTGGAAATACCCCTGAAAATGAACGTAGATTTCTTCGTAGACCTCGTGCGGAAACGTAAACGTATCATCCGCAAAAATCCGCTCCCGGACCGCATCGTCAGTAAACATCCGGTGGAGTAACAACCGTTCCGCCCGTTCGGTCCGCGAAAGCTTCTCCCGTTGTGTGGGGGCTGCAGCGTACTGCTGTGCAAACTCCCGCGGTGCTTCTTGGCGTTCTTCTTGCCGCTGGGCGCCCGCCTGCTGGCGAATCCCCGCCAACTGCAAGGCAAGCTGTTCCTGGGAAAGGTGGAATTCCTTGGATAGCCGCCCCAGGTACAGGTCAACCTCCATCTGGTTGTCCACCTGAGCAATTGCCCGCAACACGTCCTGCAAGTACGCTAACTGATCCGTTTCGTTCGCCAAATTACGTCCTTGCCGGTAATACCGCATGAAGAACGCCAGCGGACTTTCACGGGTAGTCGTCAACGTGTGCTGGAACTTTTCCGCCCCGTACTTTTGAAGGTACTCATCCGGGTCCAAACCCGCCGGTAACGTAATCACTCCCAGCTGGAGCCCCTTCACCGGCAGCATTAATCCAAGTGCACGGTTAATTGCCCGTTGCCCCGCTTCATCACCGTCATAACACACGTTAATCGTTGTCGTAAGGCGCTGAAGGACGGCCACCTGCTCGTTTGTCAAGCTGGTCCCCATCGATGCAACCCCGTTTTTAACTCCCGCCCGGTAAGCGGCAATTACGTCCATAAACCCTTCAAACAGGATTACTCCACCGCCCTGCCGGATTGCTTCCCGGGCCTTGTCCAGGTTAAAGAGCACCCGGCGCTTATTAAAGAGCGGTGTTTCCGGTGAGTTGAGGTACTTCGGAGTGTTGGGCGCTTTCTCCAAAATTCGGCCAGAAAAGGCGATTACGTGGCCGTTTTCATTGCGCAGAGGGAACATCACCCGGCCAAGGAACCGGTCCCGTAACTTCCCGTCCCGGCCCGTCACAAAGAGGCCGGACTTACGCATTTCGTCATCCTTAAACCCCTGTTCGTGTAAAACCTCCACGAGCAGGTCCTGCTTGGCTGTCGGGGCAAACCCAAGATGGAACTCTTCGATAATTTCATCATCAAGGTGCCGTTCATGCACGTACTTCAGGGCCGGTTCTCCTAAGGACGTATTCACCAGCACATGGTGATAGAGGTCATCGGCCACCGCATACATCTTGCGCAGGCGTTGATCGGGCCCTGACAAGGACGTCCTTTGACCACTACTAGCCGCATTGCGCACCTGCTCATCAAGCGGAATGTTGGCGAAATCAGCGACCTTAATGACCGCTTCGACAAACGAACAGTGCTCAATTTCCTGAACAAACCGAAAAACGTTTCCCGAGCGCCCACACGAGAAGCAGTAGTAAAACTGTTTATCCTCCCGCACCGAAAACGACGGGGTGTTTTCCGTCTGGAACGGACAGAGGCCAAACCAGTTTTGCCCCTCTTTTCGGAGCTGAACGTACTTGCTAATAACGTCGACGATGTTAACCTCGTCGCGAATCCGGTCAATGACTGCTGTTGGTATCCGTGCCACGCGTTCCTCCTTTCCGGGCTAATACCGCTACTAAACCCAATTATAGTAACTACTATTATAAAAAGGAGCGGACTAAAAGTCCACTCCTTAGCTGTTTAGAATCACGCCGCCACTACTTCACAATTAACTGGGTCAGGTCTCCAAGTGTCCGGGTTAACCGCGCAATTACCACCAGCTGCTTCAAGTGATTATTCTTCACCTGCTCGTTATCACTCATAATCATCGTGGCATCAAAGTACGTACTAATAACGTCCTTCAAGCCCGCCAAAGCAGCGTACTTTCCGGCAACATCCTGCTTGGCAAACCCGGCGCTAATTGCCGCCACCGCATCGTTTAACTGCCGCTCTGAATCATTCTCAAAGAGTGCCGGATCAACCGTCAAGTCGGCTAAGTCTCCGGCCTTCTTGCTCAACCGAACAACCCGGGTTAAGGCCTCAATCGTTTCCTTAAAGTCAGCATCCGCACTGTGGTCACTGAGAACCTGGGCGGCCTTAAAGATGGCCGGGAAGGCGTTGTCCTTTCCCGCAACAACGGTTTCAATAATATCGTGGCGGTACTTAGTATCGTGGAGAAGCTGAGCAACCCGGTCCATCATAAAGGCAGTCATCTGCTGACGGTTTCCCGTTGCCGGAATCGCCTTATACAGTGCTGGCAACTGCTGAGCAGCCTGATCAACAAACCCTTCCAGGGCAGTTGCCCCAAGGTTCCACCCCTGGTCCTTGATAATCCGGATAATTCCCAGGGCCTGGCGCCGGAGAGCATACGGGTCATTCGAACCGCTCGGAAGCATCCCCGCCGCAAAGAAGGCCTGAATACTGTCGAGCTTATCAGCAACGGCCAGGACCGCTCCAACCTTGGATTGCGGCAGTGCGCCATCCGCACTGGTTGGCATGTATTCTTCACGCATGGCCACCGCGACAGCCTCGTCCTCACCCTGAAGCCGGGCGTAAATCTCACCCATCGTTCCCTGAAGCTCAGCAAACTCACCGACCATCCCGGTTACCAGGTCAAACTCGTAAATCTGCGCAGCGCGGTGCAGGTGGGCTAACTCATCCGCCGTTAAACCAACCTGCTGCCCGATTTGCTGGGCAAGGTTGTCGACCCGCTGCATCTTCTCGTAGATGGTTCCAATCTTATCGTGGAACGAAACCTTCTTAAGCTGTTCAACGTAGTCCGCAATGGTGGTCTTCTGGTCCTCTTCGTAGAAGAACTTGGCATCTTCCAGTCGAGCCGTCAGCACCTTTTCGTTTCCGGCAACCACGTTGTCCAGGTACTCGGCGTTCCCGTTCCGCACGGAGACAAAGTGTGGCAACAGTTTGCCGGCATGATCCGTCACGTAGAAGAACCGCTGGTGGTCCCGCATTGAGGTAATCAATACGGCGTCCGGCACCTGCAGGTATTTTTCATCAAAGTTCCCCGCAAAAACGGTCGGGTACTCAACCAGGTTATTAACCTCTTCTAGGAGACCAGGTTCAACGTTGATTTGCCAGTCATGCTGCTGGGCGAGCTGATCAATCTGCGTTGTAATCATCTGCTTCCGAGCCGCTGCATCCGCAATCACCCACTCATCCTTAAGTACTTCCGGATAATCTGCCGCCTGCTTGATGGTTACCGGATGACCAAGGAACCGGTGACCCTGGGACTCCTTCCCCGCAGAAATATCACGAATAGTCAGCGGAACAACCGCGTCATCAAGAAGCGCCACCAGCCACCGGATTGGCCGGATAAACTTAAAGTCCTGCGTTCCCCACCGCATCATTGTCGGGAAGTTCATCTTAGTAATAACCGGTGCCATGTCCCGGAGAACCTCATCAGCCGGCTTACCCGCTACGAACTTCTTAACGTAGGCATACTCAGTGCCCTTTAATTCCTTAAAGAAGATGTCATCCGGCGTCATTCCCTGACCGCGGGAGAACCCAATGGCCGCCTTGGTCCAATTTCCGTCTTCATCCTGCGCAATTTTTTTAGCCGGGCCCTTCGCTTCGGTTGAAATATCGTCCTGCTTATCGGCTAATCCAGTGACCTTGAGGGCTAACCGCCGGGGCGTTGAAAACTGCTCGATCTGGTCGTAAGCGAGCCGTTGTTCCTTTAGAAAGGCTGCCATTCGGTCGGCTAACTGGTGAACGCTGGGCGTTACCACGTGGGCCGGCATTTCTTCGACCCCAATTTCAAGTAAAAACGTATGTGCCATTATTTCTCCTCCTCTGCTAAGAGCTGCTGCCGGAGCTGCTCGTCCTTAATCAACGGGAACCCGAGCTTCTTCCGCTCGGCAACAAAGACCCGCGCGACCTTCCGTGCCATGTTCCGGATCCGAGAAAGGTACCCTGCACGTTCGGTAACGGAGACCGCCCCCCGCGCATCCAGTAAGTTAAACGTGTGGCTGCACTTTAAGATGTAGTCGTATGCCGGATGAACCAGGTTTAACTCTAAGAGCCGCTTTGCTTCCTTCTCAAAGGTGTCAAACTGCTGCAGCAACATTTCCTGATCGCTTTCATCAAACGAATACGTTGAGTGTTCAAATTCTGGTTCCTTAAAGATGTCGCCGTACAAAACACCGTCCGCCCACTCAAGGTCAAAGACGGAGTTGACGTCCTGGATGTATGACGACAACCGTTCCAACCCGTACGTCACCTCAACGGCCACGGGGTTCACTTCAAGACCACCGACTTGCTGGAAGTAGGTAAACTGGGTGACTTCCATTCCGTCCAGCCAGACTTCCCAGCCGACCCCGGCACAGCCCATTGACGGGTTCTCCCAGTTATCCTCGACAAACCGGATATCGTGTTCGGTTGCCACAATTCCCAGCCGCTGTAAACTCTGCAGGTATAACTCCTGAATGTTTTGCGGTGATGGCTTCATTAACACCTGGAACTGGTGGTGCTGGTATAACCGGTTAGGGTTTTCACCATACCGCCCATCAGCTGGCCGCCGGGACGGTTCCACGTAGGCAACGTTCCATGGTTCCGGCCCAATCGCCCGTAAAAACGTGTACGGACTCATCGTTCCGGCCCCCTTTTCCGTATCGTAGGACTGCATGAGCATGCATCCCTGTTCCGCCCAAAACTGCTGAAGTGTCAGGATGATATCCTGCACGGATAACTTCGCTGTCATTTGTATCCTCCTTATAAAAATTAACCCGCGACCCAATCATCCATGAGCCCTTGCAGGCACATAGGGACGATTTTCACCGCGGTTCCACCCTATTTCTAGCGAACTATCTTCGTTAGCACTTAATTAATTTAGTTCGGGAAGCGCCCCGAACGGCTCACCGGCCCCCTCACACTTCCGGAGCTCGCTGTACGGCTGACACCGTTCATCCTCATCCGTCGTCACTAAACTTTTCCACCGCCTAGAATAGTAAAAAAAAGGTGCAATGTCAACGTTTATCAGGTACGACCCTTGACCCCCCCCCACTTTATTTGATAAGATTACTAACGTTTTAATTACATAAAAGGAGTTGTTGATTGATGACACGTGCTGATTTAAAGGCCGCTGCCAAGGAAAAGCTGCGCGGAAACTGGGGTTGGGGTGCGTTAGTCGTATTGATTCTTAGCGTAGTTGCCTTCTTTGTCGGAATTTTTCCATTTAAGATAGTTGCTTGCCTTATTTCGTCCTTCTTAACCGTCGGGTTATTGTCAGCGATGTACGATTTAGTAAATGATAAAAAAACTGACAACGTCTTCATGGCTGCATTTAGTCAGTTTAACGGGCAACGGGCAGGCCGGCTTTTTGAAACCTGGCTGTTGAGCTACGTTTTCCAATTCTTATGGAGCCTCCTGTTTGTTATTCCTGGATGGATTAAGGTGTTCTCATACTCCCAAGCAATTTACATTGCCCAGGATGCCGCTGACGCCGGAAAAGTAATGACGTCTACAGAAGCAATCACGCTTAGCCGGAAGGTAATGGATGGTCACAAGTGGGAACTTTTCGTCCTCAACCTTTCGTTCCTTGGCTGGGCAATCTTATCAATATTCACTTTAGGAATTGGGTTACTGTGGTTACAACCATACGTGCAAACCACGCTTGCCGAATACCACAAATATGTAATGGACGAATACACAAAGCGGCAGGGTCAGGCATCAACTGATGGTCAGCAAACGGCCAATTTTAACGCCTAACAAAATTTAATGCACTATAATAAAACCTGTTCTGGAGCTTCCTGGAACAGGTTTTGTTTAGTACATATGGGGAGTGAATTTTATGTTATGGAAAGAATTAAAAACTGCGGCCAAGGAGAAGTTACGGGGAAACTGGGGCTGGGGCGCCCTCACCGTCCTTATTTTTGGAATCGCAAGTAACATCATGGTAGCTGCTGGCTATGTATTATTATTAATTAC
>CHCFD05601__coassemble_536_pt1 | contig 18380 bp, 17 predicted proteins | sample CHCFD05601__metabat2_high_PE_006 | metagenome-assembled genome bin CHCFD05601
TTCAGTCTTTTTTATCATAGCACGCCTGTATCGAGGTTACTGATTAAAAGTAATTATAATCTTTTTATTGTTTTGCATAAATCAACATTAAAACAAACGGGCTGAGCGGAAGTTTACAGCCTGAATCCATACCACGTAATTCGGTTAGTCTGCCGCCTCCATCACGCCCGTTTTAATCGCCTGGGCACACCATGCTACTTAGCACTCAGCCAATGCACCCCGGTCGACTAATTCCTGAAGCGTAAAGTTTAGCTGTTCAAGTTCGGTTGCATACTTGTCAGGCTGCTTAAAGATATTTACCGCCTGCATTTCATTCGCGGTTACTACCGCCATCTTAAAACCAGTTAGGTCCTGATTAACGGTAATTTTAAGTCTGACGCTCCGGTTATCAGCCTCATCCGGATTAAGTTTCCGGTTAAGTTGAAATCGGCCCGCCTTAGTTGGAACAAACCCCATATCCCGCAGGGTGTACTTTTTAATTGTTGCCGCTAACCCAAACCGGCGGGAGTCGCCCTTTAACTGCACTTGTTTTTCATATGCCATTTTATTTATCCCCTTTTCATCCGGTTAATAATCTTCGCCACTTCTTGGACAACCGTGTTGATCTCTGCTTCCGTATTCAACGAGCCAAAACTAAAACGAATCGTTTCGGTTACCCGCGGCGAGTCACCGTACATTGCCCGTAACACATGGGATGGTTCCAGCGAACCTGCCGTACAAGCCGACCCCGCTGCCACCGCAATGCCCGCCAAATCCAGGTTGGTAATCAGGGCGTCGTTCGGAACCCCCTTAAACCAAATGCTTAATACGTGGGGCAAGTAGTCTTCACCGTGCCCCCCATTCACCTCAAAATCAATCCCGGCGTCCGTCAATTTGGTGATTAGCGATTCCTTTAAGGCCTGTTCGTGTTCACACCGGGCGCGCTTAGTGTCCGGATCAAGCAACGCAACCGCCTTCGCAAACCCCGCAATGGCAGGAATGTTCTCCGTTCCTGCACGCCGGTCTAGTTCCTGTTCACCGCCCTTAATTAACGGTGGAAAATTTAAACCGGTACGGCGGTATAAGAAGCCCATAAACTTCGGGCCGTTAAGCTTATGCGCCGAAGTTGCCAGCAAATCAATGTGGTCGCGTTGAACATCAATATCGAGTAACCCGTACGCTTGGACCGCATCCGTGTGGAACCACGCATTAGTCGGGGCCACGAGTTCACCAATTTCGTGAATTGGCATCCGGGCACCCACCTCGTTGTTCCCCGTCATCACGGAAACGAGGATCGTGTCGTCCCGCAACGCCGCCCTCAGATCAGCGAGCCGAATCATTCCGCATTCATCAACCGGTAGGTACGTCACTTCAAACCCGTGCTGTTCCAAGTACTGCATCGGCTTTAGCACCGCTTCATGTTCAACCGCAGTTGTTATGATGTGACGTCCTTCCCGTTGCCGCGCAAGGGCCGTCTGAATAATTGCGGTGTTGTCACTTTCGGTCCCACCACTCGTAAAAACAATTTCATCATCCCGCGCAGCATTAATTGATTGGGCAATAGTATGCCGGCTTTCATCTAGAATTGCCCGGGCCTCCCGCCCAAACGAATTAACGCTGGACGCATTCCCGAAAACCGTCTTCATTACCGCCGTCATCCGGTCAATTACCGCCGGATCCATGGGCGTCGTGGCTGCGTTATCCAGATAAATCCGTTCCATTTTACTAGTCCTCCGCCTGGTCAAGAAGGTTAAGAATCATCTGGGCAGACTGCTTTCCAGCCTGGATAATAAATTCATCGAATGACTGGCTTGCTTCCTCATCGCCAGTATCTGACATTGCCCGAATAACCACAAACGGCACGGCAAACTGGTGCGCAACCTGGCCCACTGCGGCCCCCTCCATTTCACTGCATAAAACCTCAGGGTACAGTTCCTTAATGTGGTTAATCTGGGCTGTTGAACTAATAAATTGGTCGCCAGAAACAATCAAGCCACGTTTTACGGGCATCCCAACGTTCTGGGCTGCATTCACAATTTGATCTGCTAACGCCGCATCTGCCTCAAAGAAACGGGGTTGGTTCGGTAATTGGCCGGGGGCGTAGTTAAAGGCCGTGGAGTTCACGTCATGATATGCTACCTTGGTTGAAACCACCACGTCACCAACCTTTAAGCCATCGCCAATTCCACCAGCCGAACCAGAATTAATCACGCAATCAACCTTAAAATGGTCAATTAAAACCGCCGTCATCATCCCGGCTTGGACCTTTCCAATCCCCGATTCAACCATTGCGACGGCGTGGCCGTTTAACGTTCCCGTTGAAAACGTCGCCCCCGCAATAACCACATCATCACGGTCCACTAACCGCCGCCGTAACTCCTTAATTTCCTCTTCCATTGCACATAAAATTCCGTACCGCATAGTGTTCCTCCTTAAAAGTTTACAAACCGCATAAACAAGTACGTCAAGACAATTAAAATCACAAGCACGAGAATTACCTTGTTCAGCTTGCGGCCTAACCGCCGCGCTTTTTCATCAATAAGAGCTTGCCGTTCCGCCACCCGTTGTTCTTCCCTGGTAGGAAGTGGTTCCTCCTCTTCAGGTTGCTGGGCCCATCTAGGAGTTTCGCGGTGAAGATGTTCGGTTTGTTCGTCTTCGTTTGCAGCCCACTCCTGGTCAAATTCCTCGTGCTGGTGGCGCCTCAACCGTTCATCGCCCATTACTGGTATCCTCCTTCAATTGCCAGTACCACAAAGCCATAATTGTTTTGGCATCACAAATCAACCCGGTTGCGATTTGCCGTTGCATCTCCGTGGGTGTCAGGGAAACCAGTTCGAGAAACTCATCGTCATCCTGGGGAAGCTCATTGGCCACTGGCGCTAACCCCGTAGCGCAAAACAACGTCATTTTTTCATCTGCAAAGCCCGGTGACGTGTAAAATTGGGCGACCTGCTTCAAATGTGTCGCTTCCATCCGCACTTCCTCGTTTAACTCTCGTTTGGCCGTTTGGAGGGGCACCTCGCCTGGTTCAATTTTTCCCGCCGGGATCTCTAGCGTCACCTGCCGCAGCGGTTCCCGCCACTGTTTTACTAGAATAATCTTTCCGTCATCCGTAAGCGGAATTAACCCCACCGCTCCGTGATGGTGGACAATTTCCCGGTTTGCTGGTTGGCCGTTAGGAAGACGGACCTTCTCTACTGCAAGATCAAGAATTGCTCCGTGGTAAATCGTGTGCTCGCTTTCAACGTGCTCTTTGAAGTTAATTTTCACCGCCACCCCTCGATTCAAATTCTCTGTTTAATTGTAGCATACCCCGAAGAAGGGTGCGCCAGGTTGCATGACGAATAAGATCCTGTGGCCTGCCATTTATTTTGTTCACCGTCACCAACTTATCCCACAAACAGTAAGGAGGTCGGGAACTGTAACCCAACCTCCTTTTACTACTAAACTATAAACTTTCCATGTGTTCGTTATACTTCCGGTAATCATCTTCATCGAAAACACGGTCAATCTCACCGATGTATTCGGTTACGCCGCCGGTAAATCCAGCTTTATAAACGTACAAACCATCCTTCGGGTCCGCTTCAAAGATTCCGCCAAAGTCATAGTATGGCTTACCGCTCTCAACGGCCCAGTTAATCATGTTCCACTGCATCAGGTAGTTAGGCATAAGATTCCGCTTAACGTTTGTCGAACCACCGTACATATGCCATACCCGATCACCGTAATTAGCCGTAATTGCACCGGCTAAAATATCGTTCTCGTGCCGTGCAAGGTAAATTCGAACATGATCCCCTAACTCATCCAGCACGCGTTCGAAGTATTCCTTCGGCCGGTACGTAATATGTTGCCGCTCAGCCATTGCCTTGTGCGTTTCGTAAAACGCGTCCAAGTATTCCTGGCTCTTTCCGTAATCAACCGTTACGCCCTTCCGTTTAGCCAACCGGATATTGTACCGCGTGTTTTTCCGGAATTTCATCATTAATTCATCGACGTTGTCAGGAGTTACGCCGTTTAAATCCAGGACCATGTTCAGTCGTGGCATGATTGTCCCGTGGCCAACGACATCCTTATTGCGAACGGTAAAGCCTGCTTCACGCAACGCATGGTCATACTCATCAGTATACTCAACTTCCGGGTCGGCCCGTAAAACAAATGCACCTTGTTGCTGCAAGTAATCACTTGCTTCATCATAAAGCCGTTTTACAAGCGCTACGTTATGAACATCACACACGGGGCCCTTTGAACAGTATGCCAGCTTTTTCCCGCCAGCTTGCTTATTAGCAATCATCAAAATGGACATTGCCCCTTCAATTTGACCGACTTCATCCGTAACATATACATAACATGGCTCCCAATTCGACTTTACCCGGCCCCATTCAACGGTTTGGGTTAATTTCCGGTTAGGACTTGTTGCTAGAAAATCCTTGTATCGCTGAAGTTCAGCCTGGTCGTTCATATCTACAATCGGCATTTCGCTCACCTCATTAAAATTTATCCTACTAGTTGCGTTGCTTTAAAAGTTCCTGCGCTAGGTAATAATCCCCATCATACGGAACGTGTTCCCCGTTTTTATAAATGAACCGTTCCCGGCCCTTAGCTGCCAGTAACACGACGTCATCCGGGTGGGCATTATTAATTGCCGCCGTTACCGCCTGTTTCCGGTCAACAATCTGGTGAACCGCCACGTTCGGGGTAATATGGGCAACAATCGCCTGCATGATTTCGCGAGGGTCCACGTTAGCACTATCGTCTTCGGTAATATATGCGACATCGGCTTCTTCAGAAACAGCCCGGCCAATGTCCGCCCGCCGGGATTCGGCCTTTCCACCAACCCCGCCAACAACAACCACAACCTGCCCGTGGGGATGCGTTTGGCGAAGGTACTGGAGAGCCCGCTTTAGGCTAATGTAGTTATGCGCGTAGTCAACACAAACCGTAAGGCCATCTTTAGCCTGAAGCATCTCCATTCGTCCAGAAATAGTGGTTTCCGCTATTCCCGCAACGGTCGCTGGAACATCAGCACCACACAGTCGGCTCACGATAATTGCCGGAACCGCGTTTTCGTGGTTAAACGCCCCGACCATTTTCATCCTATACTGCTCATCCACCGCCGGAACGTCAGCACTCGCATTTACTAACGAGAAATCCTGTCCATCGGACGGATCGTTCCCGTACCGATAGTCTCCCTGATGTTTTCCATACGTGATTACCCGCGAACACTTTGCCCGTGCCTTAGCCAACAACAAGGAAGCATAGTCTGTTTCTGCATTGATAACCATTGTTCGGCTGTTCTTAAACAACTGGGTTTTACAATACAGGTAATCATCGAAGGAAGGATGCTCAACCGGGCTAATGTGGTCAGGAGAAATATTGAGGAACACCCCAATATCAAACGTAATCCCGTATACCCGGTTGGTTTTATACGCCTGACTGGAGACCTCCATCACAAGATACTCCATCCCGTTATCAACAGCTTGCCGCATGGAACGAAACAGATCGAACGACTCCATCGTTGTCAGTCCCGATTCCGTGTAGTGAACCCCGTCAACCGAATTTTCAACGGAGGAAAACTGCGCCACTTTTCCCGGGGCCATGTGCTGAAGAATATGCCGGGTAAAGTATACTGCCGTCGTCTTCCCCTTAGTCCCGGTAAAGCCAATTAAGCGCTTAAATTCCTTATCAGGATACCCGTAAAAGGCCCGGGCAACCACCGCCATTGCCTTTTTTATGTCGGTTACGACGAGCTGCACGACTGATGCCGGAGTTTCAGAAAAAACGTTCTCCGTGACAATTACCGGCACCCCCGCCCGAATTGCCTCATCGAGGTATGCCCGCTTAAAGTTGCGGCCCTTGCAAAAGAAGAGGGTGTGGGCATCACTTTGTTTTGAATTATACGAAATGGTCGTTAATCCCGCCGCTGAATCAGGTTTTGGAAAAGAATAAGTCCACTGCTTATCCTGAACGGCCTCCTTAAAAAGGTGTGCGTGTTTTAATAGCTCAACAACTGCACTTTCCGCTAACATCTTATCCCCCACCTTCGTTATTTTTATGACAAATTCTTATTTTTCTAGCCCTTCAGTTACAGCCTCCGGGAAATCCTGCCGAACAACCGCAGCACACCGGCCACATAACGGGGCCAACTCGCTATCGGTTCCTAAGTCTTCCCGGTACATCCGGCACCGCGGGCATACCTCACCGGCTGCGTGCTCAACCACAACGACAACACCCTCACCCTGAAGTGCGTCTGCTGGCGCTTCATCAAGGGCGTGCATTTCTAGCTGTGAAACAATCATCGTCTGGCGCACGTCTACTCCAAGCCGCGTAATTAACTCCTGTACAGAAGCATCCACGTAGAGGTTAACCCGCGCTTCAAACGACTTCCCGATTAACTTTGCATCACGGGCTTCTTCCAGCGCCTTAAGGACGGTTGACCGCACCTTCATAAACTGCTCCCAATCAGCAAGGACATGGTCCTCATGATTCCGATGGTCCACCGCTGGCATCTCGGCTAACTGAGCAAATTCTTCTGGCTCTTTCAGGTATTCCCAAACTTCTTCGGTTGTGTGTGGAATAACTGGCGTTAATAACTTAGCCAATCGAACCACGATATCGTACATTACCGTTTGCATCGAACGCCGCGCATGGCTGTCCTTTGCCTCAATGTAAATAACATCCTTGGCAATATCCATGTAGAAGGCTGACAGATCAACGGTTACAAAGTTTAGGATTTGCTTGTAAATATCCATGAAATTATACGTCGCAAAATCATCTAGGATGGTCTTCGTCAGCCGGTTAACCTTCATTTCCATGTACTGGTCAAGCGGAGTCAGGTCATCAAAAGCAACGTGGTTTTCCTGGGGATTAAAGTCCGCCGTATTGGCTAACAGGAAACGGAACGTATTCCGCAACTTCCGGTAACTTTCAGCAATTTGCTGGAAACTCCCCATCGAGACCCGAACGTCTGCTGACGTATCAACACTAAGAACCCATAGCCGGATAATCTCAGCGCCCATTTGCTTAATTACCTTTTCCGGAACAATCGTGTTCCCCAGTGACTTACTCATCTTCCGGCCCTTACCGTCAAGGGTAAAGCCTTGGGAAATGACTTCTTTGTACGGTGCCTTTCCTGTCATGGCAACGCTCGTAATTAAGCTGGAGTTAAACCATCCCCGGTACTGGTCTGAACCTTCCAGAACTAAATCCTCCGGATACGTTAGGTAGTCCCGCTCGGCACAAACACCCTGATGGGATGAACCAGAATCGAACCACACGTCCATGATGTCCGTTTCCTTGGTAAATTGACCATTTGGTGAGTGCGGGCTCGTAAATCCTTCCGGAAGAAGGTCTTTTGCTTCGCGCTCGAACCATACGTTAGAACCGTGTTCAGCAACTAAGTCGGCAACATGGTTAACGGTCTCAGACGTGATAATCGCTTCTCCATCTTCCCCATAGAAAATTGGGAGAGGAACGCCCCAAACCCGTTGCCGGGAAATAACCCAGTCTCCCCGGTCCTTAATCATATTATGCAGCCGTTTCTGGCCCCATTCTGGATGGAACTGAACGTCATCAAGGGCAGTAAGAATCTCATCACGAATCTTATCAACCGATGCAAACCACTGTGGGGTTGCCCGGAAAATAATCGGCTTCTTTGTCCGCCAGTCAAACGGATAACTATGCGTGTATGGCATGGACTTTAATAAGAGACCCTGATCAGCTAACTTCTTAAGCGCAATGTCGTTAGCGTCCTCGTAAAAGACCCCGTCAAAATCGGCCCCTGCTTCGGCAGTCAAGTAACCCTGGTCATTCACCGGAGCAAAAATCGGTAGCCCATATTTCTTTCCGACCATGTAGTCATCTTCCCCGTAACCAGGAGCCGTATGAACCAATCCCGTCCCGTCATCAAGGGTTACGAAGTCCCCCAGCATGGTAATGAGCTTCCGGGAATCATCAAACGGGTGCGCCGCAACAACGTTTTCGAGTTCTGCACCGCGAACCGTCTTAACAACGTGGACATTGTCCCACCCAAAGAGTTCCGCGTTCTTGTTAACTAACTCAGCAGCCATTACGAACTGGCGCTCATCATCATCGTGAGTGACCACCGCATAGTCAAAGTCCGCCGCAATGGTAATCCCCTCAGATGCCGGAATCGTCCATGGGGTCGTCGTCCATACCACCATGTACGTTTGGTCATTGGCTAAAACGCCCTTGCCATCGATAACCCGTTCCGCAAAGAACGCTGATGGTGATGTTACGTCGTGATACTCGACTTCGGCTTCTGCCAGCGCAGATTCTGAGGACCATGACCACCGCACAGGTTTCAATCCCTTGTAGATTAATCCCCGCTCAGCCATCTTTCCAAAGACCCGAATTTCAGCCGCTTCGAATTTCGGCTTGAGGGTCAGGTACGGATTATCCCACTCAGCGTTAATTCCCAGCCGTTTAAAGTCCACACGTTGCTTATCAACCTGCTTAAGGGCGTATTCCCGGCACTTCTCCCGAAAATCATTAACTGAGAGCGTCTTTCGGTCGACCCCTTCCTTCTTCAGCTGTTGCTCAATTGGCAGTCCATGAGTATCCCATCCAGGAACATACGGGGCATAGTATCCCATCATTGACTTTGAACGAACAATAAAATCCTTGGAAATCTTATTCATGGCATGCCCCATGTGAATGTTACCGTTAGCATATGGAGGGCCATCATGAAGAACAAAACTGGGCTTTCCTTCGTTAAGCTTCAGCCGTTGTTCATAAACCTTATTGTCTTCCCACTGCTTTTGGCGCTCGACTTCCTTTACGGGAAGATTTCCCCGCATCGGGAACTTTGTCTTCCCCATGTTAAGCGTTTTTTTGATCCGCATAAGTTTCTTTCCCTTCTTCTAAAGTACAAAAAAATCCCGTCGCTCGGGACGAGATTTTCGTGGTACCACCCAACTTCAGGAGTGGTAACCACTCCCCTTAGTGTAAAGATAACGGCATTAAGCCGGCAGTTCCTAATTTATTCAGAACCACATCCCAGCAACCGATCAGTAATGAACGGAGGGAGGGCTACCTCACACCACCGTAGCTCGCTGAACCTAATCACGTTCATCCCATGTTGCTGTTTGGAAATTAGTATTACTGTTCGTCGTCATCAACGACGTTCCCCTGACCATAGTGGCGCCCAGCTGGCTCATCATTCGTGTCAGGGAAAATAACAACCGTCTGTTCCTCGTCGTCATCAGCACCACCGTTTACTTCAGCTTGAGCTTCATCCGAAGCAGGAGTTTCTGGCTCATCATTTTTATCCGGAGCAACCTGCTGCTCTTGCGGGGCGTTTGCCGTGAAGGACTGGACCGTCATGGCATCTTCCTTGTTCATCGCATCATCTTCACGAATAGCATTCTGAATCTCTTCGTAGGTGCTTGTATCACCCTGCTTCAGAATCTCATCCCATTCGCTCCCCTTGACAACTTCAAGCTGTGATTCCAGCATTACCTGTAACTTCTGCCGGAAAATCCGCGCCTGCTTCTTCAGGTCGTCAGTTTCAATGGCAAGTTGCTTAGCCTTTGCAGCCGCTTCATCAATAATGTGACGGGCCTTTTCATTTGCCTGATCAATAATGTCCTGACCCTGCTTTTGCGCTTCACGGTTGATGATGTCGGCTTCCCGCTGTGAGTTGGCCTTCACCTTATCAGCCGCTTCCTGGGCAACAATAATTGACTGGTTCAGTGAATCCTTTAAATCATTGAAGTACTTTAACTTCTCTTCGTACTGCCGGATTTCTTCGTTTAACCGGTCATTTTCCCGGAGTGAAGCCTCGTAATCCTTTTGAATCTGATCAAGAAAGTCAACAACTTCTTCCTGATCAAACCCACGGAACTTTGTCTGAAATTCCTTATTATGAATATCTCTTGGGGTCAATGCCATCCCCGACACCTCCATTAAATATCTTCTTGTTAATCGTATACCTTTTAGCTAGAAAAGCAAGCTCACCGCCGGCTGTGGATCACCTCACCACTAACCCGGAGTTTTCCTTTTTTAGTTCGCTCCGGGGCCACACGAGTAATACGAAACCGACCCGCTCTTCTTACAGAAATAATATCATATTCGGCCACGGAATAGTCACCCTGATCAACCACACTCCAGTTCACCCGCACATATTGGCGGCTGAGGACTTCCTTGGCCCGTTGGCGGGAAAAGTTAAAAACAGCAGCAATAACCGCATCAAGGCGAGCCGAAGCAATGGTTATCCGCATTGGCTGCCAATCATTTTGGGGGCGAATTACTGCAGTTGCAGGAACTAAATTCACCTTAACTGGGCCAATGCGCCCAACCTGCGCTTGTAAGTATACTGCAATCCCCCGCTCACACATAAACTGCCAGGTGGTTCCATCACTAATGATATCGCCCAACACGTCCCGCTCAATTCCACTATTAACCAGCGTTCCTAAAACCTGACGGTGTGCTAACGTGGCGAATTTAACTGGGTACCGAATTGTAAGCGGGGTAATCGCAAAGTCAGCGTTTTCCGGGGAAAAGTAATCCGGAAAAACAATCGCGCGACAACGTTCCGCACCCGAATAGCCTCCAGAAAAAGCCACTTTTACGGCACTCCCCCCGACAAGCGTTTGTAAAATATACTGTGCCCGCGGATCAAGAAAGTGCGTCGTTACCGGCCGGTATTCACTTTCCGCTTGTGCAACCACCCCGCTGAGCTGGTCGATTAACGGCCGCTCGGCGGGGCGGAAATGCTGATAAATATTTGCGTTCATGCTCTACTACAATATCCGCAAAATGGCAAATACACCATACTCGATAAATTGTAAGGCAATCAACCCCACCCACGGAGCAAATGAAATCCCAAAAATCGGTGGAATAAACCGCTCAAAAATCTCAAGGTACGGCTGACAAAGACGCACCAATAATTGGCCCAGCTTTGTTTGATAAGCATTCGGGAACCAGGACATAATGCAGTACACCAAGATCAGCGTTGAATACAGTTCAAAAAGAACCTGAATAATTTGGCCAATCATCCTCGCTAATTCCCTCCTCCTTCAATTACCGCTTCCGGTGACGGAAGAAAGGTGGCTTACTTAACTCGTCTTCTTCTTTTGCCTTAGCGTCAGCATTATTCTGCTGATCGTTGTAAACATTGAAGTCATCCTTTTGGATATTCCGGAAGGCATTTTCCCGTTCATTTTGGAACGCCTGCCGGTTATTCCCGTTTTCCCGGTTTAAATTCCAGTTGTTAAACGGGTCGGACTGCTGGTTTGAACCCTGGTTCATTCCACCGTTTCCGTTCTGCCGTGGTTGGGAAGTCCCCGGCTGCTGCATGCCGTTTCCGCGGTTTCCACGGTTATGCCGCCCAATCTTTTTCTTACCGTTAGCATCAATTCCGGTAGCAATTACCGTAACGATCACGGTATCCTCGTCAAGGTTCTCGTTAATTGACGTCCCGAAGATGATGTTAACGTCATCGTTAGCAGCCTGAGCAACAATATCGGAAGCCTGCTGTGCTTCGAACAGGCTCAAATCCGGACCACCGGTAATGTTTAACAACACCTGTTGAGCACCCTCAATTGAAACCTCAAGCAACGGTGAATGAATGGCTGCCTTAGTAGCTTCTTCCGTCCGGTTTTCACCGCTTGCAGTCCCGATTCCCATTAAGGCAGAACCCTGATCCTGCATAACCGTCTTAACATCAGCAAAGTCCAGGTTAACGTATCCTGGTGATGTAATCAGGTCAGAGATTCCCTGAACACCCTGCCGAAGAACATTATCAGCTTCCTGGAAAGCTTGAAGCATCGGTGTCTTCTTATCGACAATTTCAAGCAACCGGTTATTAGCAATAATTACCAGCGTGTCGACGTGCTCCTTCAGCTTTGCAATTCCGTCAGCGGCAAAGGTTGCCCGCTTGGGTCCTTCAAAACTAAATGGTCGGGTGACAACCCCCACAGTGAGGGCACCCTGTTCCTTAGCAACCTTGGCAACAACAGGAGCAGCCCCCGTTCCGGTTCCGCCACCCATTCCGGCAGTAACAAAAATCATATCTGCGCCGTCAAGCTGTTGTGCAATTGCATCTTCGCTTTCTTCGGCAGCCTTCTCACCAACTTCTGGGTTTGAACCAGCTCCAAGTCCCTTCGTAAGCTTCGGCCCGATTTGAATCTTCGTCTCTGCCTTAGACTTCTTCAGTGCTTGAATATCCGTGTTAGCAACGATAAATTCAACACCCTTAACGTCATCTTCAATCATCCGGTTAACGGCGTTACCACCGGCGCCACCGACACCAATGACCTTAATCTTTGCGCCGACTTCGTTTGAATCCATTGAGAATTCCATCCCTTCATCCTCCATTTTCATTAGTCCACTGCCCGTTCAAAGAACTCAGATAATTTCTGCCACCACCGGTGGAACAGGGCGCCAATCTTTGAGGAGCCTTCTTCCCTCGGTTGCTTTGGCGTTGCCTCACGGACGGGTTTATCCTCCCGTTTCCGTGATTGGAACGGCCGAAACGACCGCGGACGCCGCTCATCAGCAGAAACATCACCTTCCGGTTCATCATCAAGGGGCTGTTCCTGGAAATTATCGCTTGCAAGGGCGTCCTTAACAATCCGGTCAACCCCCCGTTGCCGTGCGATGTACTGGGTCAACCCCAGCACCCCGGTAAACTTTGGATCCCGCAGATTCATTTCCTGCGGAACGTAAACGCGCACGTTCACGTCTAAAACATCCTCCGCTAGTTCCTTAATTCCAGGTAATGCTGCCGTTCCTCCGGTTAAGACAACGCCTCCCGGAAGTGATAAAGCGTCAACCTGTTCCAACTCATCCCGAAGTTTTTCAAAGATTTGCTCTAACCGCGCCTCAATAATCTCAGCAAGATATTCCTCCGTAATTTGTTGCGGTTCTTGCTGGCCAACAACCTGAACGGGAAAGACATCATCCTTAGAGGCCAGTGTGGTGTCTGCATAACCATAATTCTGCTTAAGAAGCTCGGCGTTTTCAATCGAAGTATTTAATACGACCGAAATATCACGGGTAACAAAATCGCCACCCTCTTGATCGACGTATGTATACTTCAACTGATGGTCGTGAATGACAGCGGCTGTTGTTTGGCCACCGCCAATGTCAATCGTTACCGCACCAAAATCACGTTCATCGTCAGTCAATGCAACATCCGCTACCGCTAACGGCATTACAACCGTTCCGTTAACTTCAAGGCCTGCCCGTTCAATGCACTTTTTAACGTTATGCACGATTGTTTTCGGACCAGTATACATAATACCGTCCATTTCCATCCGAACACCGAGCATTCCCCGCGGATCCTGAATTCCATCAAAACCATCAACAATGAACTCCTCAGGAATAATATCAATGACTTCACGTTCAGGCGGTAAGTTTTGGACCAAGGCAGCCTGGGTTACACGCCACACATCATTCGAAGTGATTTCTTTTGACGCACTATCACCCGCTAAACTTACGGCAATGACGCCACGACAGCGTTCAATCTGAAGCATATTAGCGGGAATCCCAACCGTAACTTCTGAAATGGTCTTCCCGGAACGCTGCTCAGCTTCTTTAACCGCAGACTGAATAGCACCGACCACCTGATCAATGTCTACAATCACACCACGACTAAGTCCAGCAGATGGAGCATTACCGTAACCGATAATATTAATTTGATTGTTGATATATTCTGCAATTATCACCTTGACGGTTGACGTTCCGATATCAAGGCCTGCAAAAATTCCAGAATCATCCATCAAATTACCCTCCTATCTTTATAATATCTTGCTAATTAAATGTAAAAACGGACGCTATATCCGGTTTTAAACTTGCATAATTTTAGTATACACAAATCAAGGACGCAAAACCATAGTTCCGCTAGAGTTTTACTTGTTTTTATCACTAAAAGGATACGAATATGCGCCAACCTCAAAATCAACGACGCCCTTCGCCTTCATTTTAGCGGCAATTGCCGGATAATACTTCATTTTAGTAGCGAAAGTATCAACCCGGGCAATAACTTCATTCCCACTATTCATGTATAAGTGAACCCGTTGCGGATCAACCCTGTTTGGTTGTGCATGAATTTCTGAAATTGCTTGCCGCACTTTTACGGGCAGCCGGTTTACCTGGGCCGCCATTGCACGCAATTCACGTGGCTTAAAACCATAAAAGATGGGATAATTCCCGTTAATTCGCCGAATCTTCGTCAAACCAACGGCACCACTCGCCAACACCTTATAGTATTGCCCACCTTTTCGCTGATAACCAACAATCGGGTATTCCTGTACCCGCAAAACAACCTGACGACCAACAAGCCGCACCGTTACCCGGCGCACAGAATTAACTTCCCGCTTAATCCGGCGATCACCCGCAAACATTCGCGGATAAACCGTTATCAATGATTGGTGCGGCCGCAGTTGGCTGGCCTGGACAACCGCTTGCCCCGTTGCATTATCAGTCCCCGTTACCCGAACCGAAGATATTCGGCTGACTGGAAGGATGCTGATAACCGTAACCACTACGGCAACCGCAAAACAAAGCACCAGCACCAGTGCCCGCCGCCGGACCCGCGACAACCGATGTGGTTCCTTTGGGGACTTCTGTGTCGTAGTTATCGGTAACTGCTCCTCCGCTTCTTTTACTGGCGCTTGTTCAATGGGCTGGAGTGGTTGTTGGGCTACTGGAGACTCCTTTTTTGTGGGAGTATCATGCTGCGATTGCAGCTTTAGAGGGCGCTTTGTTTTCGCTTTTGCCTTTAACCACTCCAACGATCCCTTTTCACGCTTTTTTACGGACGGTGATGTTTTATGGGGGGCATCCGGGCCCCCTTCCTTAACTTGATGTTTTTCTGCCCGTTTCTTCCGTCGTTCCGCGCGTTCCCAGGGCGTCAATTCTTCCCGGTGTGGGCGGTGAAAAATGTTTGCCATGCTCATCCCCCCTACTTCTGTGCCGTGGTAATTAGCTCACGAAGGATTGCATACACGCGATCAGCAGCATCCGGCATTCCTGCCTGCCGCGCCCTCACAGTCATCTCCTGCCGTTTTGCCCCGTCAGCCATTAATTTGTTAGCACAAGCAAAGAGTTTTTTGCCGGTTAAACCCTCTTCAGGTAAAAGTTCTGCCGCACCACGGTTAACCAAACTCTTAGCATTTTTGGTTTGGTGGTCATTCGTAACGTACGGACTCGGAATTAAAATTGACGGGATTCCAATCGCCGTAATTTCAGCTAGGCTTGTTGCTCCAGCCCTGCCGACAATGCAGGCAACCTCCGGTAAAATAGCGGGCATATCCGGAATGTATGGTTTCACCACTACGTTACTCGGAACCTTATTTCCAATCCGTTCCATTACCATGTCGTAATGCACTTTCCCCGTCGCAAAAAGGACCTGATATTCCGGGTGCTGGCCAAACAACGGCAACGCGTCCGCCACGGCTTCGTTCATATGAAGGGCCCCCCGTGATCCCCCAAAAATCAACAACGTTGGTTTATCCGCCGTCAACCCGTACTCGGTTGCTAGCCGTCCAGTGGGGTGCATCTGACTTACCTGTTGCGCCCGCGGGTTTCCAGTTAAAACCACTTTTTTCTGGGGAAATGCTGGCGCTGCATCTGGAAAACAGATCCCCACCTTGTCAACAAAGTGCCCTAAAAACTTATTGGTCACTCCCGCAACGCTATTTTGCTCATGAATCATCGTCGGGATATGTAATCGGCTCGCAGCAAATACCACCGCACTGCAGACGTAACCCCCAGTTCCAACAACAACATCCGGTGCAAATTCCCGAATAATCTTCTTTGCCGTCTGGATACTCCGCAAAAAGAGTGCAACGGTCTTGACGTTTTCGAACGAAAGCGCCCGCTTAAACCCCTGAATTTTAATTGATTTAAAAGCAATCCCAGCATCCCGGACAATCTGGCCCTCAAGCCCCTTTTCGGTCCCAACATAAAGGATTTCTGAATCAGGTTCATGCTGTTTAACCGTTTCAATCAAAGCCAATGCAGGGTAAATATGTCCCCCTGTGCCACCGCCAGAAATAATTAACCGCACTTAGATCACCTCGTTCTTCAGTTGCTCAATTGCCTCGATGTACTTATCACCACGAACCTCAAAGGTTGGCCACTGATCCCAACTTGCACACGCTGGTGATAGTAAAATGGTGCTTCCCGGTTGACTATGCTCGTATGCGACCGGAACAGCCGCCACTGCATCCTTAACGTGAATAATTTGTGGAACGTGCGCCTGTTTCCCGGCAGCGGCAATCAAATCCGCCGTTTCACCAAAGACAATTAACGTATCAACCTTATTATGCATGGCGGGTGCTAACCGTTCAAACGTGAATCCCCGGTCTAACCCTCCGGCCAGCAATACAACATGGTCCTTAAACCCGGCTAGCGCCTTCAGTGTTGCTTCGATATTTGTCGCCTTCGAATCATTATAAAAGACCCGCCCATTAATCGTTGTAACGTACTGCGTCCTGTGCCGAACGCCACTAAACGTGGTCAAAACGTGCTTAATAACAGAATTATCAACGTTCATTAACTTGGCAACAGCGATTGCGGCAAGTGCGTTTTCAACGTTATGGCTCCCAGGGACCTTAATGTCATCTGCCGCCATCACCCGCTCTCCGCGGAAGTACAACTCTCCATCCTGTTCATACGCACCCGTTTGAATCCGGTTTTCCCTGGAAAACGGAACAACCTGCGCCTTAGTATGCGTACTAATCTCCTGCCACTCAGGATCATCCCAGTTGATTACAAGGTAGTCGTCTGGTGTTTGGTTCATCATGATCCTCATCTTAGCCCGCACGTAGTTTTCCCTGGAACCATGATAGTCCGTATGTGCCGTGTAAATGTTAGTAATCACCGCAATGTGCGGGTGAAGCTGTTGAATCCCCATCAACTGAAAGCTTGATAGTTCAGTTACTAAGTAATCATTATTCGTTGCCTGCGGCGCTACCTGCGTAACCGGAACGCCAATATTTCCAACGGCATAGGCATGCCCCTTCAGTGATTCATCAAGCATTTTTGTAATTAACGTTGTTGTTGTCGTTTTCCCGTTTGTTCCCGTAACGCTAACAAAGGGCGCCTCCGACACAACGTATCCCAGTTCCGGTTCGGTAATCACCGGAATAGCTTGCTTGACTGCAGCAGCAACAAGCGGATTATCATAAGGAATCCCTGGGTTTTTAACCATTAAATCCGCTCCGTCTAGGAGGGAAAGGGGATGACTCCCGGTCACCACGGTGGCCCCAGCCTGTTCTAACGCGGTGACCTCTTTTAAATCTTTCGGTGTTTGCCGGTCGTTCACCGTTACATGTGCGCCGAGGCGTAGCAGAAGCTTAGCTGCACTCACCCCACTCTTTCCCAATCCAAGCACCAAAACGTTTTTATCCCGATAATCGCTAACCTTTTTCATTGCTGCTACTTCCTTTATAAATTACCAAATAATAACAACTAGCGTAATTACCCCAACAACCGCACCGACAAGCCAAAAGACCGTGTCAATCTTCCATTCATTCCACCCATCCATTTCAAACTGATGATGAATTGGTGTCATCTTAAATAGCCGCTTCCCGGTCCGGTGGTAATAGGTCACCTGAATAATAACGGTTGCCGTTTCGATAACGAAGATAATCCCGATAAATAGTAATGAAAACGGATGTTGTAAGAGGAACGCAACTGCCGCAAGCGCCCCTCCTAATGCCAGCGAACCCATATCGCCCATGAAAATCTTCGCTGGGTTATGGTTGAAAACGAGGAATCCGATTAACGCCCCAACAACCGCAACACAGAAAAGCATAATGCCAAACTGGTCCTGGTGGTAGGCAAGAATTGCGTACAGTGCAAAGGCAATTGCTGCCTGACCAGCAACCAGCCCGTCAATCCCGTCAGTCAGGTTGACTGCATTGGAGAACCCCACTAACCAGAAAACAATAAACAGGACGTATAGGATTCCTAGCTGCATTTGTTGGCCAAAAATAGTCACGCTTAACGGGAAACCCGCATGCCAGTATCCGAAGGCAAAGAGAAGTGCAAGAATCACTTGAAGTAACGCTTTCTGCCATGCCCACAGTCCCCGATTCTTCTTTTCAAAAAGCTTAATGGCATCATCCCAGAAGCCGATAAAGCCGTATAGGAGAAGCGTTCCGGCAAGCATTACTGCAGCCCCCGTTAGTTGATGAAAAATTAACGGTACGATTATCCCGGTGATAAAAATCGCAAAGTTAAAGATCAATCCTCCCATCGTGGGTGTTCCTGATTTTTTTGCGTGCCATTCCAATCCCCCTTCCCACGTAACCTGACCAAGCTTCCGTTTGCGATCGTAGCGAATTAAAACAGGAATAAAGGCTACGGTTAAAAGTAAACTAAGAATAAATGCCACTAATACTTCTAAAATCATCTTTTTCTCCTTTATC
>CHCFD05601__coassemble_710_pt1 | contig 10422 bp, 10 predicted proteins | sample CHCFD05601__metabat2_high_PE_006 | metagenome-assembled genome bin CHCFD05601
ATTCAGTCCCAGGTTGCCTAGTTAATAAAGTGTCCAATTTTTGGGGTTCACTTCAGATACTTCTACGGCCTGGCTTATTATTCCGGGACTGTTCAGTCTACTGGCAGCGGCCAGCGTTGTTAACAAACACACGGCCAATCACTAAACAAGAATTACACATTACTCCAGAGGAGGCCAGGATTTTCATCCCGGCCTCCTTCTTCATGGCAAAAAGGGCACCGCCTTCACTCCGGAGACGGTGCCTTTACAGTATTACTAACCTTATTTTCTAATGATGGTGCCGTACTAAAATGAACCCTGCACCCGCAAGGACAATCATCCCGGCAACCACCAGCCCGCTGGCAACCATATCACCAGTATCCGGCAAGCCCTTCATCCGCTGAAGGTGCTTGCTTGTGCTCTTTGCGGCCTGCTGAGCGCCGGAACGGTTCTCCGTCCGCTGCATGCTTGTTGCGCTGGAGGACGTAGTCTGAACCGGAGTGACCGGCACAAAGCCCCGCACTGAACTACTACTCTTTTCACTCTTCACCACGCTGGAGCTGGAAGAGACCGTAACTTCCGTGGAGGAGCTACTTGACGAACTAGACGACGTAGAGGACGCCTTCACGCTCTTTGATGACCGGGAGCTCTTAGAAGAAGTCGTGCTGGATGACGGCGTTACCACCTTCGTGCTTGAACTGGAAGACTTGCTCTTCGATGAACTGGAGCTCGACTGCGAAGATGAACTTGATGAGCTGGACTTCTTGGATGAACTCGATGAGCTAGACATCTTGGACGAGCTCGATGAACTGACCGCTTTCTTTTGATCCGGCACGGTAATATTTACCGCCGTGGTCGAGTCCGGCACGGTGACCGGGTACAGCTGGTTGTTAATCTCATACCCGGATGGCGCCGCAATTTCCTTCACGACGTAGTCCCCAGAATTAAGGTTACCAAAGTGCGCCTCCCCGTCTGCTCCGGTCGTCTCTTCACCAACAATCTGGTGATCCTTCGTAAACAAACCGAACTTCGCGCCGGCAAGCGGCTTCTTGGTGGTGGCATCCTCCTTCAGGACGGTGACCCCACCTTCGTCAAAGGTAACGTTTCCCTTCAGTTTTCCCGGAAGGGTCGCTGAGTCCGTTCCGGTCTGGCTGAGGTTGGCCGCTGAGATGGTGGCCTTGTTTTCGTAGTTAGCTTCGTCCTTGTTCGTAATCTTCACTTCGTATGAAACATGGATTGCTAAGTTCGTGCTTAGAACACTAATGGTAATCTGGGAACCGTTCGTGGTGACCTGTGGGTTAGGGGCGGAGATAGCGCCCGTAAAGGTCCCGTTGTCGTAGTACCCTTCCTGCACCTTCACTGACCCCTGCACGAGTTCCATTCCCGGTCCCATGTTGTCGGTAATGACCGGGTCCTTTAGGTTGGCATTGTGCAGGTTAGCGACGATGTCCCAGTGGATCAGGTTGTTATCATCCTTGTCGTACCAACCAACCTTGTTAATCGCCGTTGCAAGCGTCGCCGGATTGGTATCACCACTCGGGTGGTTCCCACTACCGGTTGACGGTGCGTTGGAGTTATCCGTAGTCGTTGTGGTCGTACCAATCACCCCGACACTCAGCGTAACCTGCCGGTTTAACTTCCCGTGGAGGTCATTGTTAAACGTAATCGTCCCGGTTTGAGAACCAGGCTGAATCGTCGCCGTCCCCGCCACGTTCCCGTTTTGGTCGTACACGTTGCAAGTCTGCGTGTTCGCAATTTGGACGTCACTAGGCAGGGTGAACGTTGCGGTATCGCCGTTGTTAATCTGGGTAGAGTCCGCAATACTTCCACGGTACTTAACGGTGTACGCCCGGAAGCGGCTCAGGTCGGTTTGCCCCGTCACGTTCTTCCCGTTGGCATCGTAGACGGTGCGTCACCCGCGCCTAGCCCGCTAACGCTGACAGTACTGGCCGTGACCCCCCCCATGTGGTGACAAGCGTTGCTAGGAAAAGGAGGGCTGTAGCCAAGACCGCCCATGTCTTTCTTAATCGTTTCATTTTCAACACACTCCCATTAAAATGATGCGCTTTCATCGTAATTGGAAATTATGATGAAAATGTGAAATGATAAGCAAATTTTAAGACCTTTCCTCTTTATTAATTTGTTTTAAGAACCACGGAAACCACCCGCAAAGGGGGCCGGGGCAGTTCGGAGACAAAAAGGGGGAGACTGCAACTTCCATCACAATCTCCCTAACGAGTTATTTTTATTGGTTTTATACTACCGCCGCCGGATAGCAATCATCCCGGCACCTACCAGAACAACCATTCCAATCACAATTAGAACCGGCATTGCCTGGTCCCCGGTGTCCGGTAACCCAGCACGGTGCGCGTTCTTTGCGCTGGTCGTCCGCTTGGCCACTTCCGTGCGGCCATTAGTCCGTTCCTCAACCGTCCGGGCAGAACGGCTGGTAACCCGACTGTTCCCCTCAGTCTGGACACTTCGCGAGGAACCCGCACGGGAAGAACTCCCCTGTTCCGCGGCGGGGGTCATTGACATAACGGGCTGCTTGACCGATGCACTTGAACTTACCGGCGTCCGCGCACTTGGTGACGCGTTTGAACTCGATGATACACTCGAACTTGAGGAAGCCGCCGCCTTCTTGGTATCCCGCACTGTCAGGTTCACCGCCTGCTTATTATCCGGGATTACCACCTCAGTGGGCTGCGTATTCAGTGTATAACCCGCCGGGGCCGTGGTTTCTTCCAGGTAGTAATGCCCGGCGTTTAGCTTATCAAACGAAACCGTCCCGTCAGCACCGGTCTTCCCCGTTGCAACGACTTCTCCGCCCGGGGCGTACAGCGTAAACCCAGCGCCCGCCAACTTCTTTCCGGTTTGGGCATCCACCTTCGTAACTGTGAGGGTTCCCTCATCGAAGACCACGTTCCCGTGCAGGTTACCCGGAAGCGTTGCCGAGTTTACCCCCGTCTGGGACATATTCGCCGCGGTAACCTGAGCGGTGTTGGTATAGCTCGCCTGGTCGGGGTCAGTAATCCGCGTTTCGTAGGCGATGTTTATGGCCCGGTACGTCCCGGGAACGTTCACCGTTAACTGCTTATCCCCAATCATCACGTCTGCCGGCGGAATACTCCCGTCGTTGATGAACTGGCCGTTCCGGTAGTGGCCCTGCTGAACAACCACGCTACTTGGAATAATTTCCATTCCGGGGCCAAGGTTGTCGGTTACAACCGATCCAATCAACTGAACGTTATCCATGTTAATCACTACGTCCCAGTGAATGATGTTCTTATTATTCTGGTCATACCACCCCACCTTATTAATGGTCGGAGCAGTATCAACCGGGGACACCGTGCCGCCACCCTGGCTTGGTTTGATAGGAACGTTATGGTCAACCGTTCCCATTACTCCCACCGTCAGGGTTCCGTGACGGTTAAACTTTCCGTGCAGATCATCGTTAAACGTAATCGTTCCGGTCCGGGAACCCGCAGCAATCGTGGCCGTCCCCGCGACGGTCCCGTTCTGGTCGTACACGTTACACGTTTGGTTATTCACTACCAACACGTTGGTCGGCAGGGTAAACGTCGTGGTATCCCCGCTGTTAACCGGCGTGCCGTTCGCAATGGTAAAGTGGTACTTCACCGAGTAGGTGGAATACCGGTCCAAATCCGTGCTGTGCGTGACATCCTTCCCGGACGAATCCGTCACCGTCGCATCGGCGGCGCCAAGCCCGGTAACACTAACGGAGCTGGCCACCACGCTCCCCCTTACCTGAATGAGCATTCCCACCAGCAGCAGTCCTGCCATTAACACGGCCCATCCGTGTCGTAATCGTTTCATGCTTTTCCCTCCTTTCAAACAAAGCACATCATAAGTTTTCGAAATTAAAAATCGTTAAGAAAAAATTAAAGGAAAGCTAAATTCGTTTACAAATCGTTACCTTTTTTAACGTAAAAAATAATCCGGGGAACCCCCGGATTACCTCACACTACTTCTTCCGCAAAACAGCCTGCGCACTCTTGACCTCATCCGGCGTCGGTTCCCCGCGCCCCATCTTCAAGGAGTGCACCTTCTCAACCGGAAGGTGGCTTGCCAGTGCGAAGTCAGCATCCGTCCAGTGGTGCTGGTCCTCGTATTCAATGATGGCCTTTGCCAATTTGTTCATATCCATCTGGTTGCCTCCTGCCACATAATGTCTGCTATCAGCATAGCATATTTTTTTACCGTTGGATATTAAATTACCTATTTGCCAGCCGCCGCCTTAACAAAGGCCGCAAATAGTCCTTCCGGGCGCTGTGGCCGGGAGAGGAACTCCGGGTGGTACTGGGAAGCAACGAAGAACTGCTTACTTGGAATCTCAATTACTTCCACTAGCCGGTTGTCCGGTGACGTTCCCGAGAAGACCAGTCCGTGCTCCTGCATGATCTTCCGGTATTCGTTATTAAATTCATAGCGGTGCCGGTGCCGTTCCTGAATAACCTCTTCGTTGTTGTAAGCCGCCGCTGCGACCGTGCCCGGCTTCAGCTTGCACGGGTATGCACCTAACCGCTGGGTGCCCCCCTTATCCTCAATGCCGTTTTGGTCCGCCATCAGGTCAATAATCTTGTTCTTGCAGTCCGGGTAAACCTCCGCAGTGTGGGCGTCTTCAATCCCACACACGTCACGGGCAAACTCGATGCTGGCCATCTGCATTCCCAGGCACACCCCGAGGTACGGAATGTCGTTTTCCCGCACGTAGCGGATCGCCTGAATCATCCCTTCAAGCCCCCGGTCGCCGTATCCGCCCGGAACGATTACGCCGTCGTAGCCCTTCAGCTGGGACGCAACGTTTTCCGCCGTAATTTCTTCGGCGTTGATGTAGTCAATGGTGACCTTCCGATCGATGGCGTACCCCGCGTGCCGGAGCGCTTCGTTAACAGAAATGTAGGCATCCTGCAACTCAACGTACTTCCCGACCAGGGCAATCTTCACGTTCCCCTGCAGGTGCCGCACACGGTCGCACAGGGCCTGCCATTCGGTCATGTCGGCAGCCGGAACATCCAGTCCCAGTTTGTCACACACAATCTGGTCCAGGTTTTGGGCCTGCAGGTTCAGCGGAATTTGGTAGAGCGTATACACGTCCATTGATTCAATGACCGCCTCTGGTTCAACGTCACAGAAGTTCGAAATCTTATTCCGCATTGACTGGGAAATCGGCTTCTCCGTCCGAACAACCAGGATATTCGGTTGAATCCCCAAACTCCGGAGTTCCTTAACGCTGTGCTGCGTTGGCTTGGTCTTCATTTCCCCGGCAGCCCGCAGGTACGGAACCAGCGTCGTGTGAATGTACACAACGTTATCAGCGCCGACTTCTGACTTCATTTGCCGGAGTGCTTCTAAGAACGGCAGGGACTCAATATCACCGACCGTCCCCCCAATTTCAGTAATGACAACGTCGGCGTCCGTCACCTTAGCAGCCCGCATGATCTTTTCCTTAATCATGTCCGTGACGTGCGGAATGACCTGAACGGTGGCGCCCAGGTAGCCCCCACGCCGTTCCTTGTCCAGCACTTCCGAATAAATCTTCCCCGTTGTGACGTTAGAGTACTTGTTTAACCGAACGTCAATAAACCGTTCGTAGTGGCCGAGGTCCAAGTCCGTTTCCGTTCCGTCGTCCGTCACAAAAACTTCCCCGTGCTGGTACGGGCTCATCGTTCCGGGATCAACGTTGACGTACGGGTCAAACTTCTGCACCGTAATTTTTAATCCCCGGTTCTTAAGCAGCCGCCCCAAGGAAGCCGCTACAATCCCCTTTCCCAGGGAGGAGACCACGCCACCAGTAACAAAAATATATTTAGTCATTCTTCCGCTCCTTCGTCTTATTTGGGGAAATAAAAATAAACAAACTCCCTATTCACTAATGAATAGGGAGCAATCCGTTCATCAGCCCCGTGGAATCCCACGGAGAGCCCGAAAATTATTCTACATAAGTTACCCGAACACGTCAAGTAATTATTCGTCATCAGGGTCAACCGCTGACAGCTGGCCTTCGATCCCGTCCTCGAGGCCATCGTCAACTTCCTGGTTTTCCTCGTCGTCCTCATCGTAATCCGTGACGTTCGTGGCAAAGGCCTTGTTTAAATCAGCAGAACCGTTAAAGGCCACCACGTCGTCATCCTCGTCCGTGCTGTTGGCAAGGGCATTAACCTGGGACCGTTTCTTGGCCGGTGCATCCTCATCTTCACCGTGCACCAAAGCCTCATCAATCGAATCATACGGGTACCACGACCGGAGCCCCCACATGTTTTCGCCGAGGGAAATGAAACCCCCGTCAATGTTCAAGTCCGCATAAAACTGCGGCAGGCGATTCCGGATTTCCTGATCGCTCTTCTCCAGGTAGTCCTGCATGGCGTTCGTCAAGTCCGCGAACGCCATCGGCTCACCGTTCTCTTTTAAAATTTCGTGTGCCACTTCAATCAGTGACAGTTCGCTCTTATCAGCGCCTGCGAATTTTTTCAACTCCACTCTGGTACACGTCCTTTCTGCAGTCTACTTCATATCTTACAATGTTAGGCATTGAAATGCAATCTAATCTGGTATTTTCCCAGCGGTTGGCCGTCCGTATACAGCCGGTAGTCAATCGCCACCGTTCCCATCAGAGGGGTGCGGTTAACCGCCACGTTGAGGTTCGTCGTCTCAGTATCAATCGGAATTAACCCGTACGGGGTCCGGTACGTGGCTTCCACCCGCTGATTAGCCACAAAGAACAACTTCATCTGGAGTTCCTCGTGGTTGCGGCTCAACCGGACCGTCCCGTCCGCCTTAATCCGCATCGTCACCACTGCCGGGGGCTGGTTGTCAAGCTGCTCATCGTACCGCAGGTAAAGGGTGTCGCCCATCTGAACGTAGTGCCCGGTAACGTCCTGGGTCAAATCATCCCGCTCCCCGTCCTGCCAGTGCCGGGTTTCAATGTGAATGTTAACCGGAATTCCGCGTTCTGCCATCGTCCTCACTTCCTCGTTTCAATCCGTTAATTGCTATTATACCCGTTTCCCCGAAAGCAACCAACTCCCGGAAACGGAATGATATAATGAAGGCAAATTCTGTTTTGAGAAAGGAGTGCGGTGATCATCGCCGAATTACTTCCCGTTGAAAAGGTCCTCCGTGACCCGATTCATAACTACATCTACATTCAGCACCGGGTGATCCTTGACCTGATTAATACCCGGGAATTTCAGCGACTCCGGCGGATTAAGCAACTGGGAACCACCAGCCTGACCTTCCACGGAGCCGAGCACACCCGGTTTACCCATTCGGTGGGGGTTTATGAAATTGCCCGGCAGATTTGCGACCTCTTTGCCCGGAAATATCCCCGGCAGACGGTGGGGCCTACGGGGTGGGACGACCACGAGCGGCTGGTGACGCTGTGCGCCGCCCTCCTGCATGACGTGGGGCACGGGGCCTACTCGCACACCTTCGAGCACATTTTCCACACCGACCACGAAGCCATGACCCGGGCGATTATTACGAGTCCGGAGACGGAGGTTAACCGGGTCCTCCGGCGGGTCAGCCCGGATTTTCCCGCGCAAGTTGCCAGTGTGATCGCTAAAAAATACCCCAACCAACAGGTGGTACAGATTATTTCCAGCCAGATTGACGCGGACCGGATGGACTACCTGCTGCGCGATTCGTACTATACTGGGGCAAACTACGGGACGTTTGACCTTACGCGGATTCTGCGGGTAATGCGCCCTGATAAAAACGGCGTGAGCTTCCAGATTCACGGGATGCACGCCGTGGAGGACTACATCGTCAGCCGGTTCCAGATGTACCAGCAGGTGTACTTCCACCCCGTTTCCCGCGCCATGGAGGTCATCCTTGATCACCTCCTGATGCGGGCGCAAAGGCTCTTTGAAACCGGCCAACTCACCGATGAACTGACAGTCAGCTTCTTAGCGCCGTTCTTTGAACACCACGCCACCCTGGACGATTACCTTCAGCTCGATGACGGGGTGCTCAACACCTGCTTTGCCCGGTGGCGGACCCACCCGGATAAAATTCTGAGTGACCTGGCCACCCGTTTCCTAGACCGGCACCCGTTTAAGTCGGTTCAGGTCACCCCCGCAACGAAGAAACTGGTTCCCAAGCTCCAGCAGCTTGTGGCTGATGCTGGCTTTGACGCTGACTACTACACGGCAACCAACGACAGCTACGACCTGCCATACGATGCGTACGACCCACACGCGAAGAAACCCCGGACGCAGATTGAGCTGATCCAGAAGGACGGGAGTCATATCGAACTCTCCCGGATTAGCAACCTCGTCGCCGCCATTACGGGAAAGGTTCAGGGCGACGAGCGCTTCTTCTTCCCAAAGGAAATGCTTGCCCAGACCGCCCAAACCGAAATTTTTGCGCCGGTTTACGCCGAATTTAACCGGTACATCCACAACGACCAAATTATCAACCAGGGGGGCCATCCCAATGGCGATTAAACTAATTGCAACTGACATTGATAACACGCTGTTAACACCCGATAAAAAGCTCACCGCCCGAACCATTGCGGCAATTCAGGCCGCCAAGGAACAGGGCGTTCACGTCGTCCTGTGTACGGGACGGCCGCTCACCGGGGTGCTTCCCCTATTAAAACAACTTGGCCTGACGACAAACGCTGACTACGTAATCACCCTCAACGGTGCCCAGGTACAGCGGGCCACGGGAGAGCAGCTCCTTGCCAGCACCATCCCGCTGAGCGAGTACCGGCAGCTCGTGCCCTACTTTACCCGGGTGGGGGTTAACATGCACATGGTGACCCTGGATTCGAACGTGTACGTTCACCAACCAGATGTCGGCTACTACACGGTTTCTGACACGTACCACACGCGGATGCACCTGCACGTTGTTCCCCTAGAGCAGCTTCCCGCTGACATCCAAATTGCGAAGTACATGATGGCGGACGCCCCCGCTAAAATTGATGCGGTGACCCGCCAACTTCCCGCCACCATTACGGACCACTTTTACTGCGTCCGGAGCGAACGGTTTTTCTATGAACTTCTCAATAAGCAGGCAACCAAGGGCAATGCCGTGATGGCCCTGGCACACCGTCTCGGGATTACGCCCGCTGAAGTGATGACCCTCGGCGACGAAAACAACGACCTCACGATGATTGCCCAGGCGGGATTGGGGGTCGCAATGGGCAACGCCAATTCCCAGGTAAAGGCGGTGGCCCAGGCAATCACCGCTGATAACAACCATGACGGGGTGGCCCAAGCAATCGAGAAGTACGTTCTCCACGGTTAAACCGGATCATTCTAGTTCCGGCAAAGACCGCTCTCTTGAATTCGCAAAAACACCGTAACGGAAAGTAACTTCGCATCAAAATTGATGTCTTCCTTCCATTACGGTGTTTTTTAAAGCCTGTAACTTATCGCTTTCCCTAATTACTGCTTTGATCGTTGCTATCAATCTGGTCCGCAGCAGGCATTGGGATACTCCCCTGCTTATTCTGGTTACTAAATTTATCCTGCGCGGTTGTCCAGGTCATCGTGTTCGCCATATCACCCTTAGTCTCGTAGTTTTGCGTTTTCCAGTAGCACGTTAACGGCTGGTGGGTATGAACATCCACCGTATACTTGATGATTAACTGTTTGGTTTTCCCCTTCTCCATGCCGGCCCACATAATTTTTTGAATGGCCGCATTGTTCTTCTTTGTTAGCCGAACGGTAATCGTTTCGGTATTCCCGTGGCGGTTAACCGTTGCGTACTTTTTAAGGGCATCAAGCATTTGCAACTGCAGCGAATTGATCTTGTAGTTGTCATAGAGTTTGTGAACCTCGTCCAGGGCATCATTATTAGGAATAAACCGCTGGTTCGGCTGCTGGGCAAACACATCATGGCCATTAGTAAAGACGTTCATTTCCATTACTTTTCCATCCTGTTGCGTGTATCCGTGGATGTTTTCGGTATTATCGCCAGCATACTTAATTGTCCCGCGGTCCTTTGAGCTTTCCTTGGAACCGCCCTTTTTCTGCTGGGCATTGACCGCCCGGAAATCAACAACCCCGCTCTTATCCTGACGCGCCGTACTAATAAACGTATCAATTTCCTGCTGCGCTTGCTTCCCGGTTAGTGTTTGGGCGTGAACAGTTTCATAACCCATTCCGCTAAAAAGTAAAATTCCTCCAATTATCCCCGCAATCTTCCATTTTCTATTCATTATAATATCTCCCCTTTATTATAAATTGCTTTAGTCAAAAAATGACTAAAATAAAAGCTGGCCTTTCACCAGCAACTAGTCGGGAAAACAGGATTTGAACCTGCGACCCCCACGTCCCGAACGTGATGCTCTACCAAACTGAGCTATTTCCCGATAACGAGTTTAATTATAATACGGCTACCAGGATTACACAATCCCGGAATGCACCCAGTAGGAGTCGAACCTACAACCTTCTGATTCGTAGTCAGACACTC
>CHCFD05601__coassemble_753_pt1 | contig 9463 bp, 8 predicted proteins | sample CHCFD05601__metabat2_high_PE_006 | metagenome-assembled genome bin CHCFD05601
AAAGTTGCCGAAAGCATTGCTTTTTTGAATATTCCGTGTAGAATATCAAATTAAAATATGATGAGTATAATATTAATCTGTGCTTAAAGGAACGATGTAAAATGCACAGTACAGGACACGCAGTCAACTTTTGGGGTGGCCGGCAGAAGCGGAATACCATTCTGTACCTTTGGATTTACGGGCTGCTCGGCGCAGTCACCGGTGTATTAGTTCTGTATGTTTGTGCTCTTTACGTCAATTAAAGGTTATGCCGCGGTCTACCTCATTGCTGGGGTACTGTACGTGATTGGCGCGCTTTTCCTGTTAGTCGCCTTCGAGAAGAAGTATAATAATCTAACCCGGCCAGCTTCCCGGTAAGCAACAACCCAAGAAGTAGGAGAAACAGTCGCTGCGGAACAGGGTATCTCAATAGATGATTAATCTTCTTCGTTATCGTTAATAGAAATCCGACAGTAGCTTAGTGGTTCATCCGCTAGACTATTTTTATAGCATTCAACGCTGATAGAGATTTTTTCCAATGCTATTTTTAGTTTTAGAGGCGGGTACCATATAACAATAATATTAGAAACCTTTCATCATAATTTAATCATATGCTATAATGTACTAAAAACCAATAACAACTAGGTTTACCGGCAAATCACTAAGGAGAAGAGAGAATGAGCTTATTTAAAAGAATGTTTTTCCGCCAATCACCAGCGAAGTACGGGCTAAAGGACGGCCACTTGAACCGGTCGCTTCGGGTGCGGGATCTTTTATCCCTGGGAATTGGAATGATTGTTTCCACCTCAATCTTTACTCTTCCCGGGGAAGTGGCGGCGATGCATACGGGACCCGCGGTAATCATTTCGTTTGTGATTGCGGCCGTGGTGGCCTGTTTGGTCGCATTGGTGTATGCAGAGATGGCGGGGGCCATGCCGTTTGCCGGTTCCGCGTATACGTGGATTAACGTTCTTTTTGGGGAACTCCCTGGCTGGGTAGTCGGCTGGGCACTGCTTGCTGAGTATCTTATCGGTGTTTCCTTCGTTGTTTCGGGAATATCGTCAAACTTGAAACCCATCCTGGCCACACTTGGGGTGCATCTTCCGGCCTTCCTCGCTAACCCCCTCGGACAGCGTGGCGGGGTAGTTGATTTGATTGCAGTGGGAATTGTTTTAATTGTCGGCTTGCTGGTATCCCGAAATTTATCCAAGATAACGTTGGTTGAAAACGCGCTGGTTATCCTGAAAATCTTTGCGATTCTTTTATTCATCGTAGTTGGTGCCACCGCTGTGCACCTTAGTAACTTTTACCCGTTTATCCCCGCATACCACGCAACGAGCAACGGCGCGTTTGGCGGATGGCAGGGAATTTACGCGGGCGTGGCGATGATCTTTGTTTCGTATTTGGGGTTTGATGCGATTGCCGCGAATTCGGCAGAAGCAGTGAATCCGCAAAAAACGATGCCCCGGGGGATTATTGGTTCACTGGGAATTGCGTCGGCCTTCTTCATTGCGGTGAGTTGCGTCTTAATTGGGGTACTGCCGTATCAACGGTATGCGGCCAGCGCTGAACCAATCGGGATTGCGCTCCGGGCAATTCATCATCCGTTAATCGCAACCATTGTGCAGTTAATTGCCGTGTTTGGCATGTTTACCGCTGCCATTGGTTTCATGTTGTCCGGTTCGCGGTTAATCTATTCATTCAGCCGCGACGGGATGTTACCGAAGTTCTTTAGCCGGCTAGACCGGAATCAGCAACCCAAAAACGCTGTGACACTCATTACGGTGGTTGTCGTTATTGTGAGCTCGCTCTTGCCGTTTAGCTTTTTATCCCAGTTGGTCTCGGCGGGGACAATCGTGGCCTTCATGTTTGTGTCGATCGGCCTCTTCTTTCTGCGTAAAAGGGAAGGGCGCGATATTGCCCAGCCAGCGTTTAAGGTGCCGGGTTATCCGGTTGTTCCGGCATTGGCCTTTGTGTTTAGCTTATTAGTTTTCATCGGGCTTGACCGGGCAGCAAAGGTGTATGCGCTGGGATGGTTTGTTCTGGGAGTCATCATTTACTTTGTGTATGGCATTCGGCATGCAAACCACCAGTAAGAGCGTTTTAAGTGGTGTTTTCCGGTAAAATTAAGTAGAATAAAGCCTAGGTTCTAAAAAAGAAATTCGGACAGAGAAAGAGGCATCATGATGGTAAAGGCAATTAAGCTGACGGCGACGGCCCACTACCTCCCGTCACGGGTTGTGACAAATGATGAACTTAGTCAGTTAATGGATACGTCAGACGAGTGGATTCAGGCGCATACGGGAATTAAAACCCGGCACTTTGCGATTGGCGAGGACACGTCGGACATGGCGTTAAAGGTTGCCCGGGAGCTTCTGGCAACGGCCGGATTGGCCCCGACGCAGATTGACCTGATTATCGTTTCAACCATTACTCCCGACGCCCTTACGCCTTCCACGGCGGCAATCGTGCAGGGAAAACTAGGGGCAACGAATGCGTTTGCGTACGACCTCTCGGCGGCGTGCGCCGGGTTTATTTTTGCGTCAACGACCGCCACGAAGTTTTTGCGGGCGGGCGGTTACCGCCGGGCAATGGTAATCAGTGCTGAAACGAACTCCAAGATGCTCGATTTTCATGACCGGACGTCCGCCGTTTTCTTCGGTGATGGCGCGGCCGGAGCAATCTACGAAGCCAGTGATGATCCGGCCGATGAGATGGTTGGCGGGGAGCTGCTTGAAACGCAGGGTGACGAGGAGTCGATTCACAGTGGTCGGGTAGCCCCGTTGAGTGCGGTGAAGGCGGATAACTATCCCCGGACCGATGCCTTTTACCAGGACGGGCACGCCGTGTACGAGTTCGTTACGCAGCGGATTCCTGAACATATTGCCGCGTTTCTGCAGCAGGAGCACCTGACTCCAGCGGACGTCGACTTTGTGATTCCCCACCAGGCAAACCTCCGGCTAATTGAACAGCTTGCTGAACGGACCGGAATTCCGCTCGCAAAGTTTGCCCAGGAAGTGACGACGGTGGGAAATCTCTCTTCAGTCGGAATACCGCTGGCACTTGACCGGGCTATCCGGGCGGGGAAGCGGCCCCAGCACGTGCTTCTTACGGGCTTTGGCGCCGGATTGGCCTACGCAAGTATGTTGTTAGACCTGTCGAAATTAAAGTAATAATGGGCTATTAAAAGAGGCTGGGATAATTCCAGCCTCTTTCTTTGTGTTTCATTGTTAGATAAACGGCTTAACCCCCAAGTACAGCAGAATCAGGGCAATGATTGGCTTCATTACCCGAGAGAAGGTTTGTTTTGTCCTTCCGGGAAGGTGCTGCATTACCAGTGGGGCAAGGGCGGCGCCAACAATTGTCCCGAGTGACATGATGATGACGGGGTGCCAGGCAATCGTCATGGTTGGCCAATGCAGGCCGATGCCGACGATGGTGGTCCACGTCCGAATAAAGGCCGAAGCGGCGACAGCGTCTTCAAGTGATGCGTTTACTAAAAACATGCCCGCTACGAGGGGACCGCCCCCCGACATTCCGGCTAAACCAGTCATAACACCGCTGACAATCCCGGTTCCGTCAGCCATTACCTGGTTGAGTCGCGTTTGCGTCGGCCGGGTTTGGTGGTGAAGGTGGGGGGCAATGATGGTTTTGTACAGGATTGATAGCGCCAAAACTACCAGAATGACGCTGATGATGATCTGGTAGTAGTGCTGGTTAATCCGGTTAACCAGCAGACTTCCGCCTAGGGTTCCGACAAGCGCCCAGAATAGGAGACGGTGTTCTTGCCGGTGGTGGTGTGATTCACGGTCGTGTTTTTTTCGCACGCCGTGATAAATCAGGGTTGCAATGATTAACGCCGGTAAGGTTGTGACCAGCGCGTTGGCAGCGGCCGTCTTGGCGGTAAGCCCAAACAGGGTGATGAAGCTCCCGATGTACAGCGCTGCGCCCATGCCGAGTGAAATCATAATGAATCCGATGATAAACCCGACGAGGAGTAAAAGTGTTATTTCCATTAGAAGGATTCGCCTCACTTGCCGGTAATTATTGTTTTTACCGGATAGTTTTGGTGGTTGGAAGTGTAAAAACCAACCATGCTCTCGTTATACCACTATTTTTCATGAACGGTTACACTTGTAGTCGAATTTTAATTGCTTTTCCTTTTAGCCATAGTCAAACAAAACCCGGTGATTACGCCGATCACCGGGAAGAAACTGCTTCTAATTTGTATGTTACGTCATCGGCCTCATCATAAACGGTGGTTGGGCCGTTGAGTCCCGCCGTCACCTTAACGTGGTAGCCGTACTTATCTAGGAAAAGGAGTTCGTTTTGGTCAATCTTAACGATGTGGCCCTCAATTTCCCGCCGGTCAATGAAGAGGTGCAGGCTAGGAGCAATTGAAAAAGTATGTTGTTTTTTGTTAGTGGAGTCGACGAACGTCCACTGACCCGTATACCGGGCGGGAAAGTTAATGGGCGCTGGGCTTTTTTTGTTCCACCACCCGTCGAGCCGTTTAATTTTAGGAATCCGCAAACGGGGCCGCTGCACGGTCGTCTCCTCCTTTCAGTCGCTTTCGTTACCATAATCATATCCTATTCCGGCCGGACTGCGGGCGATTCTTAGAAAGTGTAATTCAAATAAAATATTGTGATAGTTTTGTCATAAACTTTTCAGTGGTGGGTGTTTTCCGGTAAGATGAAAGTAGTTTAAATTGATGTGAGGAGCACACTATGAACGAACAGTTTGCGAAGTATTTTCAGGAACAGGGTTTTACGACCCAAACGCCGGTTCAAAAAGAAGTGATTCCTGCCCTTGCGGCGGGGAAAAATGTCGTGGGGTTAGCGCCGACCGGGTCGGGGAAAACCCTGGCGTATGTTTTGCCGCTACTTGAAAAGGTTTTGCCTGGTGATGGCCTGCAGGTAATTATTCTGGCGCCTTCCCAGGAATTGGCTGTTCAGATTACGGATGTTACCCGGGCATGGGCACGGTTGGTTGACGTTAAGGTTCAGGCGCTTATTGGGGGAGCGAACATCCGTCGCCAGGTCGAAAAACTGCGGCATGACCGGCCAGAGGTGGTTGTTGGTACTCCGGGCCGGGTTAACGATTTAATCACGGCTAAACGGGTAAAAATGCACCGGGTGACGGCAATCGTGATGGATGAGGCCGATGCGTTACTGGCGGAGGAGGCCTCCCGTGAGTTGTGCCGAACCATCGTGAGCCATGCCCATGCTGACGTTCAGCTCGGCTTTTTCTCAGCAACCGCCACGCCTATTTTGGATGAACTGCACCGGTGGTTTGGGGTGCAAGTTACCAGGATCGACGTGCGGGCAACGGACCACACGCAGGGAGCAGTTACGCACTACATGGTCGCCGTCCCAACGAGAAAAAGGGTGGACGCATTGCGGAAGTTGGCGCGGATGCCACAAATGCGGGCCTTGGTATTTTGCAGCCAAACGGCGACCGTGCGCGAATTGACCGCGAAGCTCCAATACCACCACGTTCCGGTGGCGGCGCTAGTTAGTGGCATGAACCACCAGGGCCGGGCGCATGCTCTTAGTAGCCTCCGTAAGGGGAAAATCAAGTTACTGCTAACCACTGATGTGGCTGCCCGCGGGTTGGATCTTCCGGGGTTACCGGCCGTGATTAACTACGACATTGCCCGTGATCTCCGGACGTACGTGCACCGGGTGGGGCGGACCGGTCGGATGGGCGCAACCGGGACGGTCATCAACCTGGGAAACGAGCATCAGTTGCGCTCTTTTCGCCAGTTAATTCGGCCAAACGGCTATTCCGTGGTTGACGGGATGATTGTCCACGGCGAATTAGTTGAAGGAAAGCGGCTGCGGCCGGCGAAAAACAAGCAATCAGCCCCGGTTAAGCAGGAACAGCAACAGCCAGCCGGAAGCGAGCGGAAGAAGCACCGGAAAAATCGCCGGCGCAACCAGAAAAACAAGGGAATGCGGCGGAAGCGGCGTTCCTAGTTAAGGTTGACTTTTATAATTACCACTAATTATACTAATTAGTGGTTAGTATGCGCCCGTAGCTCAGCAGGATAGAGCAACCGCCTCCTAAGCGGTAGGTCATCGGTTCGATTCCGATCGGACGCACTAGTGGAATTAATGCGGTGGGATGGTTGAAGAAACTGTCCCTTCGCTTTTAAAAGGGGAGTCTTAGGATGAAGCAGCTTAAGGTAATGACGGTTTTCGGAACCCGGCCGGAAGCGATTAAGATGGCACCAATCGTGCTGGCACTTCAACGGCGGCCCGAAGAATTTGTTCCGGTAACGGTGGTAACGGCCCAGCACCGGGAAATGCTTGATCAGGTGTTGGCAACGTTTAACATCACGCCGGATTACGACCTTAACGTAATGCACCAACGGCAAACCCTGACGGACGTAACTACGAATGTCTTGCAGGGGATGGGGCCGGTTCTCGAAAAGGAACGGCCGGACATTATGCTGGTTCACGGCGACACGACCACGACGTTAGCCGCAAGTTTGGCGGGCTTCTACCACCACGTTGCGGTCGGCCACGTGGAGGCTGGCTTGCGGACGTGGGACAAGAATGCGCCGTACCCGGAGGAGTTAAACAGGCAGGTGACGGATGATATTAGTGATTTGTACTTTGCCCCGACCCAGTTGAGTAAGGAAAACCTGCTTAAGGAAAATCACCCAGAGAAGAACATCTACATCACGGGGAACACGGCCATCGATGCCTTACAGCACACTGTGCGGGCGGAGCACCAGGTTACGGGGTTACCGGTAATTCCTGAGGATCACCGGTTGATTTTACTGACAATGCACCGGCGGGAAAACCAGGGGACGCCGATGGAGCGGGTTTTCAAGGCCATCCGGCACGTTGTTGAAACGCATCCTGACGTCGAAGTCGTTTATCCGGTTCACCTTAATCCGGCGGTCCAGGAAGTGGCCCACAAGGTCTTTAATGGATTGGACCGGGTTCACCTGATTGAACCGCTTGAAGTGGTTGATTTCCATAACTTAGCTGCTCAGAGCTACTTTATTATGACTGATTCTGGGGGTGTCCAGGAGGAAGCGCCAGCCTTAAAGAAGCCGGTGTTGGTTCTCCGGGATGTCACGGAACGGCCGGAAGGGGTTCAGGCTGGGACACTACGGTTAGTCGGCACGGAAACGGCGGCGGTTACGGGTGCAATGGTTGATCTCTTAACTAATGAAGATGCTTACCAGCAAATGGCAACCGCCCGGAATCCGTACGGTGATGGGCATGCAACTGATCGGATTCTGGCGGCCATCCAGTTCTACTTTAACGGGGGAACGCGGCCAGTAGAGTTTGATTCGGGGCTAGCACGGAAGTAAGAGAAAGCGTTAAAACGAGAAATTGCAGGAGGTTGCGCCTCATTGGCGGACCTCCTTTATAGTATAAAAAAACGCGGCTGTGCTTTGCACGGTCGCGTTTGCTTACGGAAGCAGCGGTCTTCCGCTATTGTTTAATTAGAAGAACCATACGGTCGTGTCAGACCATGCCCACCAAGTAACGGTAGTCGTGTCAGACCATGTCCACCAGATGTCACTGCAGGTGTCACTGTCGTCCCACCACCAAATAATGATTGACGGGCCGTTGTCGCAGCCGTGGTTGTGGTGGTGGTGGACAGGAACACGGTGGCACGGGCCAGGGATGATTACCTTAACCGGGCCAGGGCCGTAAATTGGCTTGTTGTGGTGTGCTGGCTTGGTTGCCGGCTTCTTTGTCGGTGCAGTTGGTGCAGTCGGTGCAGTCGGCGCAGTTGGTGCAGTCGGCGCAGTCGGTGCGGTTGGTGCAGTCGGTGCAGTCGGTGCGGTTGGTGCAGTGCCGGCCGTTCCAGCAGTCCCAGCAGTGCCGGCCGTTCCAGCGGTCCCAGCAGTGCCGGCCGTTCCAGCGGTCCCAGCAGTGCCGGCCGTTCCGGCGGTCCCAGCAGTACCGGCCGTTCCAGCAGTCCCGGCGGTTGGTGCAGTCGGTGCAGTCGGTGCGGTCGGTGCGGTTGGTGCAGTCGGTGCAGTCGGTGCGGTTGGTGCGGTTGGTGCAGTCGGTGCGGTTGGTGCGGTTGGTGCAGTGCCGGCCGTTCCAGCGGTTCCAGCAGTGCCGGCCGTTCCAGCGGTGCCGGCAATTCCAGCAACGCCCTTAACGGTTGCCGTTGTTGCTGAGTGAGCCGTTACGGCGTCAGCGTGGACGGCTGGAAGCCCAAAGCCGAGCGTAACCCCTAGCCCCACAGTTGCCAGGGCAGTAACAAATTTACTACTATTCTTCATTTGGTAGAAAACCCCTTTCTGAAAAGTGGCGTTTTATGATTGAACGCCGTGTGCTGTTTTGATCCAACTCGATGCGCCCGTTATTTTACGGTAGAACGCAATGAGGATCGCTGGAAATAGAATGACATTGTAGATCGTCATCGTGCTGCAGATGATTACTAACTTAGGGCTGATTCGAAAATCACTCAAAGCATACTTAAACGCCATGTAATACGACAAGGCCGTTACTGCACCGAGAAGGAACACAAACAGTCCGATGAAGTGGATGAAGTGTCCACACGCATACAGTAAAATGACGAGGTTTGAAAAGCCGACTAGTACCGTAAAAAACGGCAATAACATGAAAAAGACCATTTCAAACTTTGCCCAGAAACCCAGTTCGGGGGACTTAACCACCCGGGAGAAATACTTCTGCGCACAATCTAACCCACCCTGGACCCACCGAGAACGTTGGCGGATAAACGGTTTGGTTTTATTGACGGCTTCCTGATAGACCACAATATCAGAACAGTATTTCGTTTGGGCACCCTTTAGGAGAAAGTTAGTGCTGAATTCAAAGTCTTCAAGAAGCGCGTTTCCCCATGGATTTTGCTTATCGTCCATCGCTGATAGGCGAATAAACTGGCCGTTGCCTGATGCGGCGGCGTTGCCAATGACGTTCCGGACCCGCTGAATCCAGTCGTTCACGGTTGCAAACTCAACGTCCTGCATTAGTTCCAGCCAGTTGTGAACCTTAATCATCCGAACCTTTGTTTGCAAGAGGGCCAGCTGAGGGTGCACAACATACTCAAGGATTACGTTTTTGAAGTCCTTTTCCTTCATGACAGCATCCGCATCCAGAACACCAACAATGGTGCGTTCGTGGTCGGTGGGGGCGAGCTTCCGGATATAGTTCAACCCAAAATTAAGTGCGTTGCCCTTCCCCGTTTGGGCGTTGGGCTTAAAGCGCTGCAGGAGCGCAATCTTTTTTTCACAGTGGTGTGCCGCAATGAATTGTTTGATCAAATCACCGGTGCCGTCATCCGACCCGTCATCAATCACGAGGAGGGTGATCTGGTCGATTGACGTGGTGTTTTCAAGAAACTTGCTAAGCGTACTGTTAACCACCCCGGCTTCGTTGAGCATCGGCATCATGACGTATAGGTGGTATCCGGCGGCCAGGGCGAAGTCGCGCTTTCGCCGCCACGGTTCGCGGATGGACCCAAGAACCAGGACAAGTAC
>CHCFD05601__coassemble_999_pt1 | contig 6837 bp, 5 predicted proteins | sample CHCFD05601__metabat2_high_PE_006 | metagenome-assembled genome bin CHCFD05601
GGGAACCAAAATAACAAACCCCGCCAAAAAGAAACACGCCCCCACCATTGCACCGGCCGCTGCATTAAAGTTCCGGCTCCGAAATAGTTCCAAATCAACCATTGGGTGGGCAACGCGGCGTTCAACCCCGATAAAGACGCAAAACGTAACGCCCGCCGTCAACAGCAGCCCTAAAATTACCGGCGAACGCCAGTGCCAATCCGGCCCCTTCACCAACCCAAGCGTCAGACTTAACAGCATCACCATGCTGAGGGCCGCCCCAGGAACGTCAATTGCCCGTAAAGTTAAGTGCGACCGGGCGGTTAGCACCATCCAAACCGGAATTAAAAGCAGGACAACCGCTAATAAGGGAATGTTGACGAAAAACACCCACCGCCAACCCCACTGTTCGGTAATCCACCCGCCAACAACGGGTCCAACCGCCGTTGCCAGCGCCTGACAGCCGCCAAGCACGGCTACGACCCGGTTTCGCCTGTCCGGACTAACAAGTTGCATTCCGATAATCGTTCCTAACGGCAGAATCACGGCCGCGCCCAATCCCTGAACAACCCGACTAACGTATAACCAGGCTAGTGTCGGAGCGCACCCGCTAGCAAGTGAACCACCAAGAAATAAAACGATTCCTAAGAAAAGTGCCCGGTTTTCGCCCCACAACTCCGCAATCCGAGCTGCTAAGAGAGCCGTCGTCGCAAACACAATCATATAAAGGTTTACTGCCCACGAGACCTGCGTCAGGCTCGCATTGAACGCCCCCTGCAGCCGGGGCACAACGATGGTCATAATCGTTGTATCCAGCATGCACAAAAAGTTAACGACGCACAGAATAACAAGGGCACCGGCTCGATTTTTAACTTTCATTTCATCGTCCTCCTTTTATGACATTTGGTTCCATATGGTACACTTGTACCAGAAATCACCTTTATCATACGAAAACTCCTTCCCCGAAGGAACGGTTTCTCACTAATCTTAGATATCAGGACACATTCACCAGTGCGTCCCCAAATGTTACAGGAGATGATTAAATGTCACGCCGGATTGCCCTGCAGACCCGTCAGTGGATTATTGACGCCCTCCTAGAGCTGCTTGCCAACGAACCGTTTTCACAAATGTCAGTTGCCCAGATTTGTCACCAGGCACAGGTTTCGCGCAACACGTTTTACCGTAAGTTTGCGGATAAACGTGCTGTCGTCCAAGCCTATGCTGAACAGCTCGCCGGTGAATACGAGGACCTTGTTCAAGAAAGAAAACCCCAAACATTTAATGCATTGGTACGCCTCCCGTTTGAATTTGCGGCCCAACATCGCACTGTGTTGCACCTCCTCCAACAAAATAACCTCCTTGAAGTCGTTCAGGCTGCCTTCAACCAGTTGGGCCCCCGCCTCTACACGGCCGTGGATCTTCCGTGGCACACCGTCGATTCACCGGAAGCAGTTGCAATCATGATGCAGTTTTTCACCGGGGCGTTCTGGAACGTTGTCATGCACTGGCTTGATGATTCATCCCGTTCAGTCGCCGAAATGACCCAACTCGTCACGTCCGGGTTAGCCGCCGTCACGCCGTTTATTACTGGGAAAAACGAAGGATAAAAAATGCCACCGATGAACCCTCTTCACCAGTGGCAATCAACCTACTTCAGTATTTAAACTATTCATCTTCTACCGGAACGAAAACCACACGCGCATCCGCAACGTTAAACTGGCTGCTCAACTGGCGTTTTATGGTGGCAGCAATCCGGGCGGTCTCCAAAACCGTCAGTTTTCCGGCGACAGCAACCGTACAGTCGACGATTATTACTCCGCCGTTATAGTGGGCCGCCACCCCCAACACCCGTTGAACCGCCGGCTGAGCGGCAATCACCCGCCGGTACTTCCGTTCTTCGTGCGGATTGAAGTACCCCACCAAATTAAGACTACTTTCAGCAAAAACCTGAATCCCCGCAATTAAGACAAACGCCCCAACAATGACACTCGCAAGGGCATCGCCCCACCGCAGGCGAAACGTTGTCATTAACCAGATCGCAACCAACGTTCCCAGACTTGTGAGGGCATCCCCCAGACTATCCTTGGCGGACGCACGCAAAGCGGCACTGCCAATCTTCTTTCCGATTAACGAATTGACGAGGTAGATTATCAAAATCAGTCCGGTTGAAATTGCCGCCCCCACCATTCCGATCGGTTGCGGGATTCGCTGGGTGCGAAAACCAACCAACCCGTGTAACCCATCGCCGATAACCTTAAGGGCAATCATGATCATTAGAATTCCCGTAATGAGGGTAAAGACGGTTTCAATTCCGAAGCGAAGCAACTGGGCCCGCTTGCGGTTATAAAAGGTATCCTGCCGGTCAAGCGGCGCCCCAAGTAAGTCGTTATCATCGTCATCGTCGTTATCAGTCGCAATGTGGACTCCCGTAAGCAACAAAACCGTCGAAAACGTTCCCGTGAGGTTATTAAAGGCATCTGCTTTTAACACCTCCGCCCCACTTTTGAGCGCAAGCCGGTATTCAACCAAGAAAATCACGCCGTAAATCACCACGTTGAACACTAACCCGGCAGTGACGGCCCGGTACTTGGTAAACTGTTGTTTCTCAACCCGTTGCCAGTCCTGTTTCTCTTCATCCTTGTGATCCACACGATCACCCACTTTCTCCCTTAAAGCCTCACGATAAAGGGCCATCCGAAATTCCGAATGGCCCTTACCCGTTAATTATTGTCAACCCGTAAGAACGTTGTCTTCCGGTTAACCTTTCCCTGCCCCGCCTTCGCGATTTGGTAGGTGAAGCTCCGGGACGTAAACTTGCTCTTCGTCGCTAAAATAGAATTATACTGCCACTGGGAAACCTGTTTCCCGTTAATCTTCGCCAGGGTTAACTTACTGCCCTTAGCCTTGTATTCCCACTTGGCGTTCTTGGACTGCTTAGCGTACGCGTGGTTAAACGCCGTCTGGCTCTGGTCCGCATCCTTAGCGGCTGCTTCAGTACTACTGAGTACAACCTTATTTCCCTGCGGTGCAAACGTCAGGTACAGCACCTTATCCCCCGAAACGCTTTGGTACCGGTAAACATGCCCCGGAACATCCTGCGCCACCGCATGACTCATGTGGTAGTAGGTCCCACCACATATCACGATGACTAATGCAACCACAATCCCAATGATTGTCCACTTTTTCTTCTTTGTCATTTGTTAGCCAACCTCCCGCTGATTAATCGTCGTCATCGTCGTTGTTTTGATCATCAGCTTGCTGGTTGTTGGCCGACTGCTGCCCCTGATCATCACTGCTACTGCTGCTTGACTGGGAGGTAACGTTAAAGTTGACGTTAAACCCGTTGTCATCGCTACTGATGGTAATCTGGACGTTATCAGCATTCTTCAGGTCATCTAGTTTGTTATCACTCTTCAACCGCTTAATAATCTTATCAGCCAACTTCTGGGCGTTCTTGTCAGTCATCTTCGCTGACTTCAGCGTGAAGTTCTGGTCGTTGTCGTACAGCTGGGTGGTGTTTCCGTTTGAAGAACTTGAGGAATCGTTATCGTCACTGTAACTGGTAAAGTTGATGGATGAGTTTCCACCATCGTTATTCAGGTCCTGGTTAATGTCATCCTGCACCTTGTTTTCAAAATCCGTCGTACTCATCGTTGATGAACTAGAGGCATCGTTTTGGTTGTTATTGTCATCGTTCAACTTGGCGGTGTCTGCCTTGCTGTTTCCGGCCGGTTGGTTATTAGTATCAGTGTCATCATTAACCGGCTTGTTGGAGCTAACCGCTGGGCTTTGCGCCTGCTGGCTACTTGCCACGTTATCAGCGGACTTAGCTGAAGCTAACCCTTCCTTCGCAGAACTTGGAGCTTCGTACTCAGTCTTACTATTACTGTTGTTGCTGTCGTTTCCGTTATCGTTATTATCATCGTTTCCTACCACGTTGTTCGTAATCCGCACGTGGTTGTTGTCCCCAAAGTGGAAGAAGTTAACCGAGTTGTCCGTGTAGTTAATCGTCACCCGTGTCTGCGCAACCTGGTTTCCATTCCCGTAAATGTTCCAGTTAGCCGGTGCACTGCCATCCCGGTTTAGGATCAACACGTCGCCCGCATAAATCAGGTTAATGTTGTGGATGTTGTTATCGTAAGCAATCTTCTGGACCGGGATATCCGTTGCAGCCGAAATTCCTGAGAGGGTGTCCCCCCACTGGATCACGTACCGCGTTCCGTTAAGGTTGTTGACGTCAATGTGCTGAGACTGCATGTTCTGACTAATCTTAGCTGGTGAGTTTGCAACCCAGTTTGTAATATCAGCACTGTCAGCGTTGTTTTGCTGGGAGTAAAAACCATCAGCTAACGTGTGGGCCGGCCGAATAGCAAACGGTGCTAGCAACGAGGCTGCCATGAATGAGGCAGCTAAAATTCGCTTTTTATTCATTGATAAACACTCCTTTTCTATGTACGGTTGTAGTTTATTCCTTTCGCTCTAAGAATGTCAACGAATGCCCTGATTTATTCATAAAGTTATAAAAAAACTCTCTTATCAAAGAGAGCTCCTTCCACAGTTCACTATCAATTCTCGCCACCGCATACAGACCGCTAGTCGCTCACTAACCTATCCAGCAGTCACCATTCCTTCAATTGCCCGCCGCACACTTGCATTCAATGATAGATGATGCGCCTGGGCATATAGAGCTAGTTCATGATGCAACTGCGGGGTAACCCGAACATTGAAACTTCCCGTATAGGATCGTTCTGGTTGCTCATGATGCGCTGCGCACTCTGCCAAATACGCGTCAACGGCGCGTTCAAAATCAGCCCTTAATTCCGTAATCGTCGTTCCTTCATACGAGATTAAACTACTCATATCTACGACCTGGCCGTATAAAACACCGTCTTCCAAAGAGTATTCAACAGAGCCATGATACCCTTTATAACTTAAAAGTTGTTGTTTTGTCATATTAAATGCTCCTTTCTGAGATGATCGACCAATTGCCTTTGTTGGTATGCCAGCAATGTTTTGCGAGAATGCGGTTTATGCATCATGATTACTTTTGCTCCCGGCTTGTAAAAACAAATTCGCGATCCGCTAGTTCGGCCCCTATTACTAATGCGATATCCGAAAAAGCGTAACAACCAGACGACTTCGGTAAAGGTAACGTTTTGCGAGTTACCCACAAGCTTTGCGATAATTCCCGTTACATTGCTCACATCAAACCCTCACAATCTTAGAGTAGCGATTTTGCAGTACACTTGCAACTATTTTTTAGTTGCAAACAGTGTTTAGTTCTGCTCCCTAATTCTAAGAACAATCCCTGTGATTGCCACGCGCATTTTAAACATAAAGTGTGTCTTTTTAAAAAATATCTAGACACAAAAAAGGCTGGAACACGCGTCCCAACCTCTCACATATTAACTGACTATCGTTATCCCCGTTGCGTTACTCGTCGCTCAATCCATGCCCAAACCGGCAGAATTAAGCCCGCCACAAACAGTGCAAAGACCGCAAAGAGGTTTAACAGTAGCTGATGATTCCACGCATGGGTCGCAACCGCAACGTCCTGCGGTAAGAAGCCCATCATCGCGCATACAAACGAGAAGATTAGGCAGAACCACCCTACTCCAAGGGCCGCCCACCGCTTCTTAATGAATACAAACCCGGACTTAAATTCGTTTTGGTGCCACCGAATCAGGATAAAGGCGATGAAAATCCAACAGTTCTTGAACGGGAAGACAATTCCGTTCAGGTTTAACAGCCAATTGAAAATCGAATTAATGCTTGGCAACGTTCCACTCAACAACAGAAGGAGCAGACACAAACCACTCGTAATCACGTAACTGTGCATCGGACGGCCGTTCTTATCCCGCTTAGCAAACCACTTCGGAATAAACTTTTCCGAAACATCGCCGGCGATGACCCACGAAACCGAATCAAGTAGCACTGCAAGCTGAGCCAGCATGTACAGCGTTTGAACAACCGCAAAGATGTACATCAGACTCTTTCCGAGCCCCATCCGCTCTCCTAACATCCGGAAAGCATAGAACGATCCGTTCATCTTCAGGTCGTTTGGCAGATGGTTGGCGTTAAAGAACATTGCCAGCGCCAGCGTCCCGAAGATTGCCAAAAAGGCCGTCATGAACGCCAACATCCACATTGACTTCGGGAAATCCCGGTTCGGGTGCTTCATCCGCTTGAGGTACGGAATTACGATTTCCGCCCCGCACGCCGCAAACATCAACAGTCCCGTTGTTGACCAGTACTGCGATGAGAATGATGGAATAAAGGCATGCAGGTTAAACGGCTGCGTCGCAATGTGGCCGCCGTGTAACAGTGACCAAACCGTCATGACAACGAATAAAATCGTCATGAAAAACATCGCAAACCCGCCCAGCGTTGACATAATTTCCAGGGAACGCTGGAAGAAGTTTTCAAACACAACGAAGATTAGGATGACCACAAACGTTAGGAGCCCAAACATAAAGTTTGACATCCGGTGACCCAGCGAATTGTTTCCCAGGATCAGCCAACCCAGCGCAACAATCGTTGAATTGGCCACATCAACGATGTACGGCAGACACGCTGCCCAGTACATCCACGCCGTTGCGTACCCCAAAACATCACTGTGGCTTGCCCGGCGAACCCACGAAGCTAATCCACTGTCCTGGCGGTCCCCAAAGGTTGCTCCCAACTGGGTAACCGACATTTCGTACGGAATAACAAACAGAAAAATCATTGCAACCCAGGTGAAGACAACCGCGAGCCCCTGATTTTGCAGCGGGTACATCAGGTCGTCAAATCCCATAATCGTCACAAAGTCCATTAATGCAATAACGGGCCAACTTATGTATTTCTTATTAGTGGTCC
>CHCFD05601__coassemble_1016_pt1 | contig 6671 bp, 3 predicted proteins | sample CHCFD05601__metabat2_high_PE_006 | metagenome-assembled genome bin CHCFD05601
CCGACGTACACGTACACGATCAAGCTGGTGCACAACATTACGACGGACAGTCCGGTAAGTAATGCTGATAAGATCAAGAACCTGACCGATACGGTTATCCGGAAGATCATTTACCAATACACGAACGGGAAGAAGGCGGCGAACGCCAAGACCGAAACGATTAAGTTCACGCGGACGGCATCCCTCGACCACGTAACGGGGAAGGTCACGTACAGTCCGTGGAAGGCGGTTGGTAAGGACGACTTCGCACCGGTTAAGTCGCCGAAGATTTCCGGGTACAACCCGAACGTCAGCGTTGTGCCGGAGGTTGATAACGTCGCCGCGGGGACGGCTGATAAAACGGTCACGGTCATCTACGGGGCTGATACCGAACGGGCAACGGTCACGTACGTTGATGACACAACCGGCAAGCCGTTGAAGACGGTCACGTTACACGGCAAGTTTGGGACGACGAGCGCTTACGACCCAGAAAAGCAGGTTAAGCAGTACGAAGCGAAGGGTTACAAGCTGGTTAACAGCAATTACCCAACTGATGGTGTGCGGTTCGACCAACCGAACACGGTTCAGCACTTCGTAGTGCACCTGAAAGAGGGGACGACAACGTACACGGCAACGGATAACCCGCAGCACCTTGACCTAACGCATACGGTTAAGCGGGTCATCACCTTCGTTGGACCAAACGGCCAACAGCTTGTTCCAACGGTGACCCAAACAGTTACGTTCCACCGGACGGCCACGAAGAACGATGTCACGGGCAAGGTTACGTACAGTCCGTGGACTGCCGACGGGAGCGCAACGTTTGCTCCGGTAACGGTGCCAACGGTTGTTGGGTACACGCCAGCCGAACTCACCGTTCCGGCAATGGCCGTAACGGCAACAACGGGTGACACGACGGTAACTGTCAAGTACAGTGCAGCGCCGGTTACCGCTGAAACGCACCCGCAGGGACTGGCTGCCGAAGAAAATGGTTCACACGCCGCAAGTCAGGACGCTAACAAGGGCGCCACGCAGTTGCCGGATACCGGTGACAGCCAGACAAACGGGCTGTGGGGATTGATTCTCCTGGCGGTTGCGGGGGTTCTCAGTTCACTGGGAATTAAGTCCAACAAGCGAAACGACGGAAAGAACCGGTAAAACCGGGGAAACGGGGAGGTCGTGCCATTAGGGCACAGCCTCCCTGTTGCTTCCGCGCCAAAGTAAGCGGACGGAGTGGGACCGTTCCCGCGAATCGATGACTTTCGGTTCGTTCAGGGGGCGTCCACCCCGTTCGTTTTCTGTGGTTCAGCCTTTTTTCCTTGTCTGAAAGAGAAGCTGGACGATTTCTGAAAAGCAACCAGTTAAAGTTAGGAAAAAACATAAGCATTCATCTATCTTTTTAGCTGTTAATGTGGTACAGTGCTTCTTGAATGGGAGTACTGGTACCCTAGTGAAAGGAGTGCACACTATAATGAAGAAAACAATGATGGCAAGTGGTATTGTTGGTCTACTGGCACCACTTCTAGTGGGACCGACCGTGTTCGCGGCTCAACCGACGTCAACGCAGGGAAGTAGCAGTGTAGCAGCTAGTCGCCAAGTAGCGGCTTCCTCGAGTTCTGTGGCGGGGCCGGTTAGTTCCTCATCCCAGGCAACGAGCAGCGCGTCCACTGATAACCAGCCAGTCCAGGCGCAGTATTTTGGGCGGAATACCGCGGTTCAACCGGGAAATTCTGAGGTAATCGATGCGACAACGGGTGATACAACCCATGCTTGGGGCTTTGACCAGGATGTCGTGAACATCCTTTCGCCGGTATACGTGAACGATAACGGCGCCGGAACGAGTGCGGTCGGGCAGGTGCCACTCCCGGTCTATCAGAACGCCGGCGAACTGGTGGCTGCCTTGGAACAGCGCGGCCTCAGTCAGCAGCAGATTAGTGAAATGGTGGCAGTGATGATGTTAACGGCGCAGGGAACGTATAAGGGGGACTACACCCCGATTAAGAACGTTTCCAGCAGTGAACAGGCGGCCATCTATAACTATCAGGTGCAGTCGGTTCTGGATCTCATTGCCGGGCAGAAGGACCCGCACCAGGCGGCGTTCATTAAGAGTAACTTTACCCCGTTCCAGCAAAAGCTGTACGATGCAGCGCTGGCGAACGCGAACGTGGACGTCTCGGCGATGACGACGGCGTCCCTCGTAACACCGGGGACCAACCAGCCAATCACGAAGTTGCAACTTAACCTGAAAACAAACGAAACTCCTCAGTTTGCGTTAAATTCAAGTTATTTGGGAGCGCCGGTGAAGGTGAGTCAGATTCTTCCGGCGGGTTACCAGGTGATTGATGCGGCCACTAACCAACCGGTCAGCGAGTTAACCACCGGGAAGACCTACTACGTGAAGACGAGTAAGGCGGTTGCCAAGGCAACGGTTGCGATGAATTACGTTCAGGACACCTTCCACCTCTTCACCTCAAACTGCAAACCGATCATGCTTGACGAGTGGGTGATTCAGAGCGCAACGATTACGCCGCGGGCGATTAGCCAGATTCCGGTATACTACAACAGTAACGGCGGGTACATCGGTAGTTTGCCGACCTACAACGGCTACCCGGTGATTCGGATTACGGGAATGGAAGGATACCGGAACGTTAGTGCATCGCGGCACATGTACGACCGCAACAACTACCACGCATCGCGGCAGGAGACGTACGAAGGGTTAATGACGCAAACGTCAATGCTTGCGAACCTGACCCTGGATGTGTTTGCTGACGTGCCGGCCCCAACCCCGGCGCCAGAATCATCCAGTTCATCCAGTGCGGGGAGTAGTTCCCAGCAGGCAGTTTCAAGTAGTAGTAAGCGGTCAGCAACCGGCTCAACTACGGCATCGTCCCGGACGAGCAGCGTACGGGTAACAACTGCACAACGGAAAGAACCGTTAGCCGGTCAGTCGACAGCCAGCCGGTCCCAGCAGCAAGTGGTGCCGGCCAATGCATCATCAAAGCAGCAGCGGGTTCTTCCGGAAACGGGGGACCAGCACAGCACCGTTTTAGCGGTCATTGGAGGATTGCTTGTTGCGGCGGGGGCAGTAGTCCTTGCTGGTTGGACGAAGCGGAAGAAGGTCAAGTAGTTCATTAGGCAACCGGGACGGGACAGTTGAATGCTTCGTCCCGGTTTTATGGTGGCCTGCTGAAATAGTAATTTGATTTTTATTAAAAACTACTAAATATCCGGCAAACCGATTGTGTTTGGCCAGAAAAGGGTGCATCATTACTACGTGAAGGTCTCTACATAGACCGGGAAAAGTCTCTAAATTAAGGAGTGTTAGGAATGCGAAAGAATGTTATTAAGTTAACGTGCCTGGCAAGTGCTGCGTTGCTTGCGCAAGGGGTGACCGCCCCAATCATGGCTGACACCGTTGCCGGGTTAAACGCCGAAACGGGGGTTACCAGTCAGCACAGTAACGGGACGCGGAACGCGCGGACGCCGTTACGGTTTGCGACGAGTACCTCAGCAGCTGCGTTGAGTAGTAGTTCAAGCAGCAGTAGTTCGTCCAGTGCGGTGGACTGGTCATCAAAGGACCCATACGCCGTGATGGGAACCCTTCCGTTAACGCAGCCGAACGACGTATGGCAGGCAACGGGTCCGAACAACGCTACCGAAATTGTTTACAGTTACAACCCGGGTTACGCGACCCCGGCGGGAAACGATGACGGCATGGGGGATTCGGTGGTTGACGGTGAACCGGACGCGACGGTGAACTACCAGCGGATTTCCGCGTGGGACGCAACGCCACAGGATGGCTTTAACGGCCAGAATGTCAACGAGATTGCCGCCGTCCTGTACGCGGGCTACCCTAACTGTCTGGGAAACACGCAAAACATTTACTCCGCTCCGATTAGTAACAGTCAGGTGAACCAGTGGTACCAGGCATACCTGCAAAAGACCGGGCGAAATTCTGCAGAGTATTCCCTTGATCAATACGAATACGATATGACACAGTACGCTATCTGGGGTGTCGAGGGGAACGTTGCCGGTGGTAGCAACGAGGGAACGGCCCAATCGCAGTATAAGAACGACCCGCTTTCCCTGGCTCTGTACAACTACGGGGTGCAGCACCCGTTAAACGCCCAGCAGGTGGCCCAAAACGGGGTGCAGTTACTGAACTCCAACGGTCAGCCAATTAGCGCAAAGCAGGTCTACACGATTGACCAGTCCACTGGGCGGTCGAAGGACTTCCAGGTGGTTAACGGGGATATGACCGTACCAACATCGAACGACTACTACGTGGCCGACGCTAACGGCAACAAGGCAAGCGTGCTGGTACCGGGCGTTGAGTACCACGTTGTGTTATCGGCTAACGGAACTAATCCAAAATCCATTAACATGCTGTGCAACTACGTGCAAACGGAGTCGGTGGACTTCTACCACTCGGATGTCCCGACGGCCACTTCGCTGTCTGGCCAGCCGAACACGGCCAAGTTGCCGTGGGCTAACATGATTGGGATGGGTGTTACTACCGGGAAAGTTACGCTGAACTTTGCGGTGGTTTCATCCTCCTCGTCAAGTTCATCGGCGGTTAGCTCCTCATCGAGTTCGTCCGCCAGTTCGTCATCAAGCTCAGTAAGTTCGTCGAGTTCCTCATCAGCTTCGTCAAGCTCGTCCTCGTCTTCTAGCTCATTGAGCTCATCGTTAAGTTCGGCCGTTGACTCGAGCTCATCAAAGTCGTCTTCATCGAGCTCTTCTAAGTCAAGCTCATCAACGAAGACAACCGCCAAGACGAGCTCATCATCAAAAGCAACGAATGCTAAGTCGAGCTCATCTTCAAAGGTAGCGGATAACAAGACCAGTTCGTCTTCAGTGGCGCCGGTCGACCAGTCAAGTTCGTCCGTCGTAGCCGACCCGAACGCCAGCTCCTCATCGAGTGCGGTGCAGCCGGCAACGAACACGTCAGTGGTAAGCAGTAACCAGAAGCCGGCCACAGCTGATAGCCAGGCCCCGGCGGCTTCAGTTGCGGGGGGGGATGCCTCAACAACGGCTAAGCACGCCGCAACCAGTGCGCAACGGACAAACACGAACCGGCACGTGGCCCCAGCGGCCAACAAGGCAGTGCTGGTCCACGGAGCAACGGACAAGCAGGCGGCTGACGCCCAGTCAGTTGCAACGCAGCGGCACGACAAGCGTGCTTTACCAGACACCGGGGATGCGGTTGCTGCCGGGTTAACCCTGACGGGGATGGCGGCCCTGCTCGGTGGTGCTGCCCTGGTTTTAAAGAAGCGGAAAGACTAAGATAACTAAATCTGCTAGTCTTCTTGGCTAGTAAAGTAAACGAAAGGTTGGGACAAGTTCGTCCCAGCCTTTTTGTTATGCCTAGCGAAGAACCGCTAACCCGATCAGCAAAGCACCCGCAAGGAAGGGGATGAAGGGGAGCGAATGGCGGGAGCGGCGGAGAAGAAACGCAAGCAGGGCCGCTCCGGCCGCACCAAATAGAACCGCACAGGCAAAGCGAGGACCGTAAAGGAGGGCCACTGCTCCGGTTAAAACGACATCGGCACTTCCCAGTTGGCGCCGCCAGGCAAGCACGAGCAACGGTCCCAAAAGAAGGAGGATGAAACTCAGGTGGAGCCTGACGGTGGTGAGAACAACCGGAAGGGTGAGTGTTCCCAGAAGAAGGGTTCCGCCCCAGAGCATTCCAGGACAGACTGTCTGGGTCGCCGCATCCTCGCCGGTCAGGATTGCCAGCCACGTAACCAGGATGATGAGGTGGACGGGCGGCAGCTTTGTGCACCACCATTCCGCAAGGATAATCCCAGTACAGGCTAGTTCACTTCCGGTGGACTGCCAGCTGATGGGCTGGCGGCACCACGCGCACCGCCTCCGCTGGATCAAAACGCCAACCACGGGAATTAGTTGCCACCATGTCAGCTGGTGGTGACAGTGCTCGCAGGCTGACCGGCCCCACGGTGACTGGTGGTGAACGTACCGGGTAACCATACAGGTGGCAAATGATCCGCCCGCAAGCCCGCCAACGGTAAGGATGATGAGGTTAAGAATGTTGTTCATGTCAAGCGCTCCCTTCTAGTTTTTAATTAGGGCGGAATTGGAGGGATTTGGCATGCAAAATTAATTTAACCGGGGAATTGACACCCTTTCGGTTCGCATGGTATCCTAGTCGAGGTGCTGATGTGAACAGTTCTCCCGCTTTGCCGGGATCATGCTGACTGGGAGCAGGTTAGCATACATTGCTCACACACCGTTGTTTTTTAACCCTTAAAAAGAAACTCCTGGATGTGTGTGCTTGAATTTTGATTTTATAACAGGAAGGAGGAAGCTTTAGATGCCTACAATTAACCAATTAGTTCGGAAAGGGCGTAAGTCTAAAGGTTCAAAGTCAAAGTCCCCGGCATTAAACTACGGGTACAACAGTTACAAGAAGGTTCAGGTTGCCAACCCGTCCCCACAGAAGCGGGGCGTTGCAACGCGTGTTGGTACGATGACGCCGAAGAAGCCTAACTCAGCTTTACGGAAGTACGCACGTGTGCGGCTGTCAAACCTGATGGAAGTGACTGCCTACATTCCAGGAATCGGCCACAACCTCCAGGAACACAGTGTTGTGTTGGTTCGTGGTGGTCGTGTAAAGGACCTTCCTGGGGTTCGTTACCACATCGTTCGTGGTGCGCTTGATACTGCTGGTGTTG